>Ga0187849_1000028_pt1 | contig 186379 bp, 164 predicted proteins | sample June2016WEW_4_10_2_FD_132412 | JGI IMG/M metagenome (GOLD analysis project Ga0187849, IMG submission 132412) | Peatland microbial communities from SPRUCE experiment site at the Marcell Experimental Forest, Minnesota, USA - June2016WEW_4_100 | ecosystem: Environmental > Terrestrial > Soil >... | reverse complement strand
GGCTGGTGCGGATTTGGAAGGCGCCGGCATGCCGAAGATATCGCAGAACAGGTCGTCTTTCTGGTCTCCACGCATGTCGATGATCATGCCGACGATGGTCTTGCCCTTTTTCAGTTCATTAATAAGCATGTGAAATGTGCCCGTTGGTGGCAGGACGATGGCACCACAGCGGTCCCGGATATCGTTCACTATAGCTTCAAGCTTCGGATTTTTGCGGATATCAGCCATGGCGTAAAACTCAGTGCCCACAACCTTCTTCATATGGCCGAGGATCTCCCAGTTCCCGATGTGGCCCGTGAACATCATGAGCCCCCGTCCGCTTGCCAGCGCCTCATCTACGTGCTCCTTCCCCTCCACCACAATCCTGCTTCTGATCTCTTCATCGCTCATAAATGCATACCGGATCGTGTCTACAATTATTTCTGTCTGGTTCATGAATACCTTCAGCACAAGCCGCCACGGATTCTCTATGCCAAGGGCGGTGCGTATCTGGACTGTGGCAACCTTCCTATGGAACGGGTCTACGAGCCACATGATGATGCCAATAAATCGAAAAAGATTCACCACGAGGTTATAGGGCAGGCATCGGATGAGCCTGATCACAGCGCGTAATGCCTGATACGGTATTTCCTGCAGGATAGGTATAATGGGTTTCATGATTTCTTCTTTCGTGTCTTAATTTCTTCAGCCTGGGCTTTTGGGGACCAACGGGTTAAAAACCTGCAGCCCAATGCTTAGATTAGAATTATCCCTAAACATGGGTTGAATACCCCGCCATGAACCAGTCAAGGCTTGAAATAAATAAGTGTAAAATCGCCACTTCTATAATAACTGATGTTTAATTTCATCATAGAGTTGTAATCACTCTTTTTATAACATGAGATGTGTTTCAACTCTATATCAGAGTAGAGATAACTGCGATTTCTTCTCGGTTCTATGAAGTCTGAAAACTGAAGATATTGGTTTGAAACATACGAAGCCTATCACTTAATACCAGACCGTGGCCAATGGCACCCATTAAAAGGCCCCTGTCAATAAAAACATAGTTCGCCATCGCACATTTTTTTGCAGGTGTAACGTATAGCCAGCTGGGAGCATACCAACGATTCCTTTTCTGCGCCCTGTTTTTCATTATGCTCAGGTGACAGATTACGATCCGCACCAGGCACCCATCGGGGTTTAGACTGTACAGCGAGAGGGTGATGTGAAGGGAGTAGCCCTCTCAGCCCATACATCCCTGACAGCATCTGCTGTCCCAGAAAAATATCGGTTCCTTTCTTGCCGAAGCAACACCTATCACAACAGATCTTAATTACTCTAATGTTGATCTCGGTCTTACCGGAACGTTCGCTACGGTCACGGTAGCGGTGACGGGAGACACAGCAACGTTTACAGTTGACGCCAATCAAGCTCTCTTAGGGGCTGGGTCAAACTTTGGCATACAGTCATTCGGATTCAATTCCAGTCTAGACTTATCAAGTGCCGTTTTTTCATTACCCAATAAATGGAGTGTAAAATCTGGCCAGAACCTCAGCATGTTTGGTATTTTTAACTATGATACAGTAGGGAAAGGAAATAGTAGACATGATCCACTGACTTTTACGGTGACGGAGTTGGGCATTAACAATGCGAGTCAGTTCTATATTGCTAATTCAGATGGTTATCATTATGCTGCACATATCGCTGATTTCACTAATGGTCGTGATTGCGACAGTGCATGGTTTTCCGATAAGGCGACACCCCCAGTCCCTGAGCCCGCTACACTGATGCTTCTCGGATCAGGTCTTCTCGGACTGGCAGGATTCAGAAGAAAGATGAAAAAGTAATACAGCATATTAACAGGATATCAGAGGCAGGGTCATTGAAAGGCCCTGCCTTTTTATTTATTCTTTGTAAATGGTCACAGCAAGTCAAGGTATGACTCCTGATGCGCAATATTTAGCTTTATAATAAATGTAATGCATATCTTATGAAATCTCCCGATAAGATAGTTAGTTAACCAATCCTAAATAATAGGGTTTCAACATGAATGATAGAAGAAATAATCTTAGAAAAAACTACAAATCAAAGGTATCATTACAATTGAATGAAATTATTAAGGGATATGGATATACAAAAGATATCAGTATTGGTGGTGTATGTATTAACTCACCGGAACTTTTTGCTTTCCTGGGGCTGGAACAAGCTGATCAATTCCTTAATCTTACGTTGAATGTTTCTTTTGTGTCTGAATCTTTAACACTTCTAGGCACTATAATCCGAGTTAATGCGTTCGAAAATGAATTGGTAATTAGTATATCTCAAATATCAAACCCCACAAGGTGGATGTGGCTATGTAACTATGGATGATCCTTGGTTATAAAGGAGATGTTTTAACTTTAGCTTGATGATAAAATCATTAGAAGACAATCTTTCAGGTTCATGTCAACTTTAAAGGACTATCACTTAGTCACCTAACAGTGTTGATCTCTGCGATATTATCGATGGTCTCGAGACGAGATATATGTAAATGGTTACATCATGTCAGAGTGCCAATCCTGGCACGGATTCTACAATTCTACAGAACCGGTTTTTCAAAGGTGACGTGCCATGATCGATATTATAAGGTAGAGGGAGTTCTGATAGAGATATCTCCAAAAGACTGTAACAAATCAGTGTTTTCTAAGTCCTTCGATTCATAACAATGCAATCAATATATTTGCTGATTGTCCATTTACCCTCAAATGGGGTCAATGGAGATTATTAAGGATTACCAAAATGACGATATACTTTGAACGGGAAGACACAATGAGAGCAAACCCATTATGAGACACCTAAAACCGACAAGAGGGCAGCTTATGGAAGAGTTAACCGAGGCACAGCAACCGATCTCAGAGATGGTCATATCTGCATCAGAACACAATCAGGAGGAAGAAGCGCTTCGCCCTTTCGAGGAGCGTTACCGAAACATCCTTGAGAGCATGGAAGAAATTTATTACGAAGTAGATCTGAATGGAAACTTCACATTCTTCAATGCCTCATCACTTAAGACCTTAGGTTACACCGATGATGAACTCATGGGCATGAACTACCGGAAGTATATGGATGGGGAGAATGCTGAAAAGGTGCTTGAGGCTTTCCACAAGGTTTACCTCACAGGAGAAACCATAAACGGATTTGATTATGAGATCATCACCAAGAATAGTAAGAAAATTGTTGTGGAGGCGTCCGTATCCATCAAAAAGGATAAAAATGGAAATCCTCTCGGATTTAAGGGTGTCATACGTGACATCACGACGAGGAAACAGGCAGAAAAGAAACTCAGGGAGAGTGAAGAAAGGTACAGGACAATCCTCGATAACATTGAGGATGGCTACTATGAACTTGACCTCAACGGGAATCTCACCTTCTTCAATTACATGATTCCCACAATTTCAGGATACTCACCAGAAGAGCTCATGGGGAAAAACTATCAGGAGTATGCAGATGTGGAGAGTATCCGACATATGGCTGACACGTATTATGAGGTGTTCAGAACAGGACAACCCTCCAAAGGACTGGAATGGAACATCATGAGAAAAGATGGCTCCATGATTCCCCTTGAGTCATCCATTTCCCTCATCCGGGATAGGTCCGGTAAACCGACAGGATTCCGTGGTATCGTTCGAGATATTTCGGAGAGAAAACACACGGAGGAAGCGCTGCGCGAATCACAGCAAATGTTGCGCCTGGTGCTTGATACCATTCCTGTGAGGGTCTTCTGGAAAGACAAGGAGTTGAATTACCTTGGCTGTAACAAGCAATTTGCAAAAGACGCAGGGCTTAAATCGACTGATGAGATAATCGGCAGGAACGACTTTGACATGGTTTGGGTTAATCAGGCCGAACTTTATCGATCTGATGATCGTGCAGTTATAGAAAGTGGCAAGCAAAAACTTAATTATGAAGAACCCCAGACCACACCTACCGGAGATAAAATATGGCTGCATACAAGTAAGACACCTTTACTTGATAGCAATGGGATTATCAGTGGTGTGTTGGGAACATACGAGGATATTACCGTGCAGAAGCTGGCCCAAGAAGCACTGAGGGAATCCAAGCAACAAATGGCGGATATCATCAACTTTCTTCCCGATGCCACACTTGTCATTAACAAGGAAGGAATGGTCATCGCTTGGAACAAGGCTATCGAGAAGATGACCGGCTTCAGTGCTGATGAAATGATCGGCAAGAAAAACTACGAGTATGCAATCCCCTTCTATGGAGAAAGAAGGCCTACTCTTATTGATCTCGTACTCATGCCCAAGGAAGAAGTCGAGAAGAAGTATTGCCACATCAAGCGCAAAGGTAGTCTGCTCATCGGAGATACCGATGCCCCTGTTGTTAGGGGGCAGAAAAGTTTCCTTTCAGGGTGGGCGCAACCGATATATGACTCATCAGGAGAAATCGTCGGTGCCATAGAATGTATTCGTGATATCACTGACAAGCAAAGAGCTGAAGAAGCACTTCAGGAAAGTGAATCCCGCTATCGGTTGCTTGCAGAGAATGCCAGCGATATCATCTTCACCATGGATAAAGATCTTCAATTCACCTACATCAGCCCTTCTATAGAACGAGTACGTGGCTTCACTGTTGAAGAAGCTATGTCCCAGACACCTGCCGAGGCCTTGACTCCGGCTTCTCTGGAAGTTGGTATGAATGTCTTCCTGGAAGAATTGGAGATCGAGGCCAGAGAAACCAAGGATCTTAGGAGAACTCGCACGGTGGAATTAGAAGAAACTTGCAAGGACGGATCTACCATCTGGACCGAAAGTACCTTTTCACCTTTGAGGGACAATGAAGAGAGGTTTACGGGTTTCCTGGGTATAACCCGTGATATCACTGGTCGTAAGCTTGCTGAGAAGTCTCTACAGGAGAGCGAAGAACGGTATCGAACGATCTTTGAGAATGCCACTGAGGGCATCTTCCAGACAAAACCCGAGGGGTGGTTTCTGAGTGTGAACCCTGCTTTGGCACGGATGTTCGGGTTTTCTTCACCCCGGGAAATGATCGACACCGTTAAAAATTTGAACCAGGAACTTTATGTAAACCCTAACGACCGGGAACACATGCTTGAGATTCTCCTGCAGAACCACCAGATTGAAGGGTATGAAGTTGAGTTTTACCGAAAAGACAGGAGCAAGATCTGGATTTCCCTCAATATTCACGTAGTGCGTGACGCGAAAGGGAATCCTTTATACTTTGAAGGTACAAATGTGGAAATCACCCAGCGCAAGCAAGCTGAAGAAGAGCGCAGAAAGCTCGAAGAGCAGCTGATGCAAGCCCAGAAGATGGAGTCTGTTGGTCGTTTAGCCGGGGGTGTGGCCCATGACTTCAACAATATGCTCACACCGATTATGGGTTATGCAGAAATGCTCCTGGATGACCTTGCTCCGGATGATCCACACAGAAATAACGTTGCACAGATCTCCCACTCCGCAGAGCGGTCCAAGGGTCTGGTGATGCAGCTTCTGGCCTTTGCACGCAGGCAGACCCTGGAGATGAAACCTGTCAACCTGAACAGGGTGATTACCGGGGTGAAAAATATGATTCAGCGTACTCTTCAAGAGAACGTGAAGATCGAAATCCGCCAAGCTCCGGTCCTGGGTGTAATCCAGGCTGATACCGGACAGGTTGAACAGATAATATTAAACCTTTCAGTCAATGCGCAGGATGCCATGCCGGATGGAGGGGCAATCTTCATCGAAACCTCAGAAGTTGTTTTAGACGATACTTATGCCAGAACCCACGAAGGGATCACTCCAGGGCATTACATCATGATGTCATTCATTGATACGGGCACTGGCATGGACAAGGAGACTCTCGAACATATCTTTGAACCCTTCTACACCACCAAGGGGGCGGGAAAGGGAACGGGCCTCGGATTGGCAACAGTCTATGGCATTGTCAAGCAGCATGGAGGACATATCTCTGTTTATAGTGAAATTGGCAAGGGGACCATCTTTCGGATTTATTTTCCCAATTATGAAGGGGTTGATGCCCCTGCATCGGCAATTCGAATGAAAGAGAAACCTTTGCATGGTACCGAGACGGTTCTAGTCGTGGAGGATGAAAACCAGGTACGTGATATTACTGTAAACGCACTCAGACACTATGGTTACACAGTCCTGGAAGCACAAGACGGCAGGACAGCACAGGAAGCATTTAATTCATATCAAGGAGACATCCACATGCTTCTTACAGATGTTATACTGCCTGATATGAATGGCCGTATGGTTTACACGCAACTCTCCAGTTTAAGAAATGAACTTAAGGTGCTCTACATGTCGGGATATACCTCTGATGTGATTAGTCACCACGGGGTGTTGGAGCCGGGTGTTCATTTCATCCAGAAGCCATTCAATCTCCAAGATCTTGCCTATAAGGTGCGGGATGTGCTTGACTAAGGGTGATAGCCTGGAAATGTGACTTGATAACAGGGTACGAATGTAATGTAATTACCCTCTAGAATCAATACCAATCATGCGGTTAAATTTTTTTTGTAACTGATCAGATAGTAGTAGCAAAGCCCTTGGTATGGATAATTTGTATTATACTCCTTGATCCAGACTTCTGTTATAGTAGAAGCATTGATTACTTCGATAGATATACGTTTTCAAAAGGTCAGAAAACTGATGATCTTGAGAAGAGATCGATGCAAAGTCTCACTTCATTTCTCCAAGCTATCGAAGGCACCTGATCTCTCTCCTGATGAGGATATTCTTCCGGCGCAGGCTGCCAGCATAAGGAGGCACCACCATGGGGCCTCACCTCCGGGAGCCAAGAAATCCTAAGTCCAGGCCCTCGACGGCCGCAAGGGCAACCCGGACGGCATCCGACTCGGCCTTGTCCTTGACCGAGAGGTCCACCGCCTCGCCCGTGGTGGGGTCGTCGATGACCGCACATACACACCCGGCGGCAAAGCCGTATACACCCGCCATCTTGAAGAGTGTCCCGCATTCCATCTCATAGTTCAAGATGTTCAGGTGAGCGTACTCCTCGGTGATGCCCTGCAGGCGCCGCAGCAAGTGAGTGTTGGCTGAAGTGAGCGTGCGCTCCTGGCCCTCGAAGAATGTGTCGACCGATGCGGTTATGCCCAGGTGCCAGTCCACACCGAGTTGCCTGGCTGCCTTCACCAGGGCCACGGTGATGAATGGGTCGGCTGCGGCAGGGTACTCCACGGGCGCGATGTCGAGCGCTGCACCCTGCCGGCACAGCGCCGCCTTGGATATGATGGCGCCTCCGGACCTGATGGAGTCTTGGATGGAGCCCGTGGTGCCCACGCGGATGATAAGCCTGATACCCACCTGGTAGAGCTCGTTTACCACAATGCTCGTAGAAGGTGCACCCATGCCGGATGTAGCCAGCAAAAGCGGCCTCCCCTGTTCCGTTGAGGTAAGGCAACTCACCAGCCCCCGCTTCTCGGAGAGAAGCCTAGCCTGCTTGATCCCGGGAAAGCCTCCTGCAATCCTTCTGATACGGTCCGGGTCACCGCAGAGCAGGGCGCACAGGGGCGGGTCTGTCCCGAGGTCCGATTGAGAGAAACCGATGTGATACTTCGGCGCATCAGCCATATCATCACCCCCTTGTCAATGAGAATTCCTTTGCCTCCTGATCGCGCCTTGATCCCTGAAGCTGCTCCACATTATTCAAGCAAGGCAATTGAACGTTTGATGAGCAGGTCCATGTCGTTACTCACGCCCTTGCCCACTTTGACGAGAAATGCGCCGATACTCAAGCCCGCCCTTATCCTGAAGAGGTTTACCCTGTGAAGAAATTCATCCCGATCAGGCACGGATGCCTCCTCAAGGTAGTGCGCTATAAAATCTTCTCTGCGATAGGCATCGAGCGCCCGCGGGTGCAACCTGAGCTGATTCTCGAACTGCTCAAGGAAATATCCCACGTCAAATGCAGGAGAGAACAGCATGGCATTGCCGAAGTCGATGACCGAGATGAACAGGGTGCTGATGTCCTGCATCCTGTCCTGGCCGATGATGATGTTCTTCGGGTGATAATCACCATGCACAAGTACGAAATCGGCGTATGATTTCTCGAACAAGCCCTCTTCGAAGGACTTGACCGTGTCGATAAGGCGGCGGACCCGGCTCAGGTAAGGGCTGGAGCTTTTCTCGAATGACTTTTCATACGATGCAAACCGCTGCCGCTCCCGGGCCATGGTATTTTGTACAGAGCCCATGCGGATCCGTTGCGAATGCAGACGGGCAAGCCACCTGGCCGCCAGGGTGATATAGGATTTTCCCGTAGCCTCGCTCACCTTGGCCAGCAGGTCGAAGAGGTTCCTTCCCCGCTGTCCCTCTTCAATGACCAGCCTCTCCTCCTCATTGATCTCGAAGATCCTGGGGACTCTGAAGGTGCCCCCGGAAAAGCCGTGCTCGTGGACCTCGCTCACGATCCGGGATGTATCCCTTAAAGGCATCCATTTTTCCGACTTGCCCGGCCTCTTGAGGATGATCCTGCTTCGCGCTTCATCATCCCCCTTGGTTCCCAACGTAATCTCCTGGACAAGCATATTCCCGCCCGCCTTTGGAATCTCTTTGTAAAAAGGCCGGCATCTGCCATACCTGATCTCGGAGGCGACCTCAGTTATGGAGGTGACGGGGTGGTCGAACTGGGTGGGAAGGATGCCTGCCGTATCATCGGCATGCGTATCGCTGCCGCTTATGGCCGTAAAACGGTGCTTATGCCAGAGCTTGAGCCCCAGATAGTTTTCACTTAAGGTATGGTTGCTGCTGAAGATCTCGATGGCCTCAAACCTGTTATCAGTTAGCTTTTTCGCATAGGGCACCTTGCCTTCCCGGAAGGGATGGGCCCACACAAGGGCTGCATCGGGAAATGCACTCTTGAGCTTTTCAAGGCTTATCCTCTCCGGAATGGTATCCTGGGGGCCATAGACGAGCACGTGTCCGAAATCGGTTTCCACCTCCTGGCCGGCAAGGATAACGAAATGCTCACTCACCTCTGCAGCCTTCCTGAGTTCCTGAATCTCCTCGGCGCTCCAAAGGTAGTGGTGTTCGGTGATAATGAGCCCCTGGAGGCCCTTGCGGAGTACACCCCTGACAAGTGAAACCGGGTCGATGCGGCTGCAGGATGAGTGCTTTGAGGTATGGGCGTGCATCTCTATGAGCATCTTGATATCATCCTTTCATGGCCGCTCTCAAGGCCGTGCCTCAGCCGGAGAGGCAATCCACGTCGCCCGTGTAGATGAGGATAATGGGCACGGCAAGCGCTAAGGCCTTCAGCCCTATGAGGTATCGCTTGCCACGCACAGGTTGCCGTACCTCATTTCCCATCAAATCCTATCTCCTGCGCATAGGAGAACTGCCGCTGCCAGGGCAGGTACGAATGGGCTCTGGTAATAATGTCTGCGCCGAGACGTGAAACCGAATCGGCATCCAGGGCAACCGGGTGGTAGCCGCCTGTGAACCCGATATCGCCTGCAATGATATCGGTCTTCCCGGGCAGACAGTCGCACTCGGCAGTGATCTTTATGAGTGCATTGATGAGCACGGTCTTTTTGCCTATTATCCGCCACACCGCAGCAGCGGTCTCAATAAGCTTCTCCTGGAACGCCGCGTGATCCTCACCCCATAGGATCCGCAGGGCCATCTCCGGGCACTGGGCAATGCACTGGGCACACCCGATGCAGACTTCAAGGTCATAGCTCGGGTACTCGCCATCAATGATACTGGCTGCACCGGTGGGGCAAACCTCGGTGCAGATACCGCACTTGCTGCACTTTTTCTGACTGAGTATAGGCTTCACATCCGAATGCATGCGCTGCTTCTGGGCACGGGATGCAAACCCCATGGAGATGTTCTTGATGGCCCCGCCGAAGCCTGCAGCGAGATGCGCCTTGAAATGGGAAAAGATGACGAAGCCGTTTGTCTTCGCGGCAAGGGAGGTAACCTGGGCGGTCTTGAAGTGCTTGTAGCCGGCAGGGATATCGATGACGTCCCGGCCGTCCAAGCCGTCTGCGATTACCACCGGGCAGCCGAGGAATTCCTCGGTATAGCCGTGCTGCCTAGCCGTCTCCAGCGAGTCTCTCCCGGTGTGCCTGCCCCCGGAATAGAGCACCGTGGTGTCTAAGATGAAAGGTTTGCAACCCTTTGAAGTAAGCCAGCGGACAATCTCCCGGGCATAGATCGGGTCGAGGAAGCTGTTATTGCCCTGCTCTCCCCAGTGGAGCTTGACACCCACGGAGTCGCCCTTGGAGAATGGAGGCTTAAGCATCTCCAGTAATACGCTCAGCGATGGTAGTGTCCCTTGCTGTGTCCCATCCGATTTTTGAAAGAGTATATCCATGGCACCTTCCTTATTGTTTGTTCGGCTTATTCATTCAGTTTGCCTTTTTGTGATCATTTGTCAACACCACCATTGCCGAGTGGGGGTAGAGGTTCCGTCACTATTCACTAGTCACTGCCTTTCCGTTCACTGCTCGCTAAAGGCCTCAAGCGCGTTCCTTGCCAGCATGCGCTTCTTCGCATGCGGCAGATAGAGTCTGGAGACCTCTCCTGTCTTAAGGTCGAAGACGTTCACATATTCCCTGCCCGTGAGGTTTTCTCCATAGATCCCGACCTGGATGATGGCAGGATCATTGGCATTCCCGGTCTGATGGATTCCTTTGTTCAAAGGGAAAACCGGATAGGTCTCTCCGGTCGGTATGAACTGCCGTGAACACTCCTCGAGGACTGCATGCCGTTCATCCGAACCGTCATCCAGTCTCCTGAAATTGATGATGTCCAGTGTCCCCAGGGCCGTACCGATGACGCCCCAGGAGTTATGATCGTGAATAGGATCGTATTCACCCGGCCCCCACAGGTAAAACCTCACTGAAAACATCTTTCCGGGGTCCCGGTAGAGTACTATCTCACTGTCAAACATGGTAGCGGAACTTACATCAGGGTATGGCCTGTTTTCCACGATGGCCCGCAATACCGTCTTAAGAAGCGCCTTGTCCTTCAGGAGATTCGGAAGCTCCTGCCTGAAAAAATCCTTGCGGGCGCCGGTATCCGTAAGCGTCTTTACCTCCTGTGACCATCGTGCAAAGTGATCAAGGATTTCAAGCCTCATTTCCATGACGAGAAACATCCTCCCAATCAATAAATTTCCAGGCGAACATACTGATCATAGAACGCAGAGCATGTCCCCATGTCGGTGAGCTGCGGGGATATAAGCCGGTTTATTCCACCACCAAGCCTCATCCAGTCTCCCCTGCGATAGACAACGACTTCGGGGTGAAGGCCCTTCATCGTCTCGATACGCACCTGCATTCGGCCAAGCGGGGAGACAAGGAAAACGGGTCGTGCGCGGTCAATGCCCTTGAGAAACCTGTTCTCTGGTGATATCCACACAAAAGGCGGCATATCCTGGTCTCCCGGCAGGATCTGGGAATGCATGAAGCCTTTCCGGATAAGGCTCATGAGCCTCAGGGGGTACCCCTCCGGCGGGGCAGGTTCATCATGGAGTGCCGCAGGAAACCGGTACTTCCCGTCCTCATGGTCGAATTTCATGCCCTTATACGGCACGGGCGGCCTTCTTGCCTTTGCAAACCCCTTCAGCTTCAACTCATCGAGGGTGATATCGAGATAGGGCGAATGAAGGGACTCCCCGAGGCATGCTGAAGCATCGGGAAGCACGATAGGCGGATCAAGGCGCCTGCCGAGTTCCGTCAGGATCCAGAAATCGGGCCTGGCCTCACCGGGAGGTTCCAGTATCTCTTTCACATACTGCACATAGTCATGCATGTAGGACGCAACGATGTCCTCCTGCTCGAGCATCAGAGTGGGCGGCAGAACAAGGTCTGCACGCAAGGCGGTATCGGTCATGAATGCATCGACCACCATCTTGAACTCGATCTTCTCAAATGCGGCTGCAGTACCCTGGGCCCCGGGCGCCTGGTTAATCATATTGGAGCCATCCACCCAGATCATCCTGATGGGCGGATCATGCGCCTCGGAAATATCCTGCCCGATGAGCGGCATGCGCAGGAACCTTGCTCCCTCACTCCGGCCCTGGCCTGTCCAGGAGAGATTGAGGTTCCTCAGGGAATTCAGGTGGAAGTAGCTGCCCCCTCCCCTGATGCCGATATTACCGGAGAGCATGGCCAGCGCATTGATGAACCTGACGTTCTGGCCGCCGTATCGATGCCTCTGGAGGCCGGCACCGATGATGGTGGCCGTGGGGTGCGTCTTTATATAGAAATCATACACCAGCTCTGCCTGCTCCCGTGATACCCCGCAGGCCTTCAGCAGATCATCGAGATGATTGCTTAAGATGAGTCCTTTGAATTCATCATAGTTATTCGTGCACCCCATGATCTCAGGGCGGATGGCGCCTCGCTCTATCATGAGCCTGACCACGGCTGCCGCCAGAAGCCTGTCCGTACCGGGCCGGATGAGGACCATATCATCGGAATGGTCCTTATTGAGATCGCCGCCCGGTGAGATGGTGAGCACCTTGGTCCCCTGCTGCCCGGCCTTACGGACAAGGGATGCCATGTGGATGGAGCTTCGCAGCAGATCTTTACCCCAGTTGACGATTGCCCTGGCATCCAGCAGCATCTCCATATCCGGGGTTTCCCGAGATCCGAAATCCTTCATGCACGCACTGTAGCCTGCAGAATCGCACAGGGAGCCCTGCACCCTGCTTGCGCCGAGCAATGTAAAAAACAGGTGCCCTGCCTGTTTGAGGACACCCTTGGCTCCTTCACCATGAAAATAGAGAATGGAAGAGGGCTCTTTAGAGTAAACTCGAATTTTGTCGGCACACAAATCCAGTGCCGATTCCCAGTCGATGCGATCCCAGGTATCACCGTTCCTGCGCATGGGATATATGATCCGCTCCGCGCTTTTCATACGGCGGAGATAGGCCTGCATCTTAGGGCAGGCGAAGCCTTTTGTAACAGGGTGTTCCGGATTCCCTCTGATGCGTATCCCTCCGCCGGATTCCTGAGAGATGATCAATGAACAAGCATCCGGGCAATCCATGGTACAGGCGGTAATGAGACGAGATTTTCCCATATATACATGGATAGAGATCACAAGCCGGACAATCAAGAGGGATTATATCCTTTATCCGCCTCATGCTTTATGAATCTCCAGTGAAAAAAAGAATGTATGAGGCGGATAAAGGTGTAAGGGTGTGTCCTATTGCCTCAAGCTCCTTGGTGAACAGAGTACATATGACTGAAGCGGGACCCGGTAGATCTGTACCGTGATGCCCTGTATCGGGTTAACCTCCATGGCGACATAGCGCCTTGCCAGCTCCTTCCTGAGCCGGCCTACGCGCTCGTTAAGATGCCAGGCCTTGTCGTCTTTGGCCAATCCCAGGAGATTTTTAACCTCCAGCGGCGGCAGGATGAAGCCCTGGCACTGGAATTTCAGAAGCTCCATGATGGAGGATGCAGCTTGTTTGCAACTCTTTGCTGATTCAGTCATTACATGTTCACTCAACATCGCGCCACCCTTCCCACCCCGACGGGGTATCTGCTATAATAAGAAGCCGTTTCAACAGCTTAAGGAGCAATGACCATGCCATATAATAATATATATAAATTCAATAGATTGAAGATTGTGCGGATCTACAGAACTTCCCTATGGGGTAATTATTTTCATAGGTGGAGTGAAATACTTTTCCATGCTCAATTTTATTAAATAAATTTGGTGAGTTTTAATTTGATGTAATATGAATAATACCAGGGAGTAATTCAGGTGGATACCTGGTTGCGTCCCTGTTTCTTGGCACGGTAAAGTGCCTTGTCCGCTACCTTGAGCACGTCGTTGGGCGTCCTGGCACGCTCACTCGGCCAGGCCACACCAATGCTGATGGTGACCGAGACACTCTTGGGCGAAGTCTTGACCCTTCTCGGTGTCTTGGGCTTGCGCCTCGGTCTCATGCGGGAGCGGATGGCAAATTCCGCATGGGCCACTTCTTTCCTGAGATCCTCGAGATGTTGCAGGGCATCATCGGCATACCTACCGGGGAAGATCACGGTGAATTCCTCCCCACCATACCGGAACGCCTTCCCACCACCTGTCACCCTAGTGAGCCTTGAGGCCACCATACGCAGAACCTGGTCGCCTACATCGTGGCCGTGCTTGTCGTTAAACTTTTTAAAGTGATCGATGTCGAGCATGGCCAGGCAATACCGGCCGCCCAATTTCAGAAGATCTTCCTTCAAAGCCCTGCGGGCCGGCAGCCCGGTGAGCTCATCCTTGAAGGCCATGGAATGGGATACCTCGATGACGGACACCAGAAGGATGAGAGCTGCGGTGGAGAAGTGAAATCCCATCTGATGTTTCTGCCCGGCTGAAGCAATTGCAATGAGAACCATGACGATCCCCCAGAAAAACCCGCTCTCCTTTGCCCCACCCTCCCGGACATACAGGGCGGTCATAACGATAAGACAGAGCAGGCACACCGCCATCGGGATCTGCGGGACGCTCAGTTTCTGCAGGAAGGTGAAAGGGAGAAGAACATGTTCAAGAAGGGCAGCATAATGCTCAGGGTCAGGACCGGCAATGATGCCGACCATCAAGGGCTGCACAAGTATCAGCGCAAGACGGCTTAAGCCCCTGGTAGTGAAAACCCCCCTTTCCCTTGCCACGGATAAAACAACGAGGTTAAGCGGCAGGAGCAGAGCGGCAGAATCAAAGGCCACGCGCCAGAGAATGTCACCCGCAGGGTGGACTGCCCCGAAGTGTACAAGGCTCCAATGAACAAAAGCGATGCATACGCAACCGAACACGAGGGCGGAGCGGTTGAACCGCCACCCGAAGGCCATGGAAATGATATACGCTGCATAGGGGTATATGCTGATGACGGCTTCCAGATGAGTTTGGATTCCCTGGGCATGCACGAGGAAAAGGGATGCCAGCACCAGCATGCCCCCGGGAAGAAAAAATGACAGAACAGCATTCATGTACCAACGCCCCTTCATGTGGGTGCCGATGAAATAAGAGAACCTGTCACGACCACCCGAGATATGTTACGGTGTTCATGCGTAAGAACTTGAATGGATCACGCTTAAGCACGCTTAAATTGTCTTGTGGCGAGAAATCCGATACAGTGAGCCGATGGACGTGTTCTTCTATGAGGCCTTTTCCGAAGAGGAAGAGGCGCTGCTCAGATACCTCCCGGCAAACATCAGTGCGGGTTTTATGAAAGAGACCATCCAGGAGTCGGGCCATGCATTGCCGGCCGCCGCACTCATCAGCATAAGGACACAGTCTTTCATCCCGCTCATGTGGGGCTCACACATTACGGGAATTCTGACCAGGAGCACGGGATACGACCATATCACCGCCTACCTGACGACTTCAGGCGCGCAGGTCCGGGCAGGCTACCTGCCCCTGTACTGCAGCCGGGCAGTGGGCGAACAGGCCATGCTGTTATGGCTCGGCCTCATGAGAAAGATAAGATCTCAGATGGCTAACCTGCCCTGCTTCAACCGGGACGGACTCACAGGCATGGAGTGTTTGGGCAAGACCCTGCTCGTGGTGGGCGTGGGCAACATCGGATCCGAGATCTGCCGTATCGGTGATGCCCTCGGCATGAAGGTCCTTGGGGTGGACATCGTCATGAGGCATCCTTCCATTTGCTATGTATCCATAGAGGATGCCATAACAAAGGCCGATGTGATCTGCTGCGCCATGAACCTGACAGAGAAGAATCACAGCTACTTCACCTATGATCTTTTAACAAAGGCCAAGCAGGGTGCGATCTTTGTAAACATAGCCCGCGGAGAGCTTGCCCCCGCAGCCGATTTATTGCGACTTCTGGAAGAAGGGCACCTCGGGGGTGTAGGGCTCGATGTCTATGAAAACGAGGGGGAACTTGCCGTAGCCTTGCGATCGGGCTTGCCTGCAAAAGATCCTGCGGTACGCTCAGTGCTTGCTCTCAGCAGGCATGCCGATGCCGTACTGACCCCGCACAATGCCTTCAACACGACAGAATCTGTCGAACGAAAGGCCCACATGAGCATACAGCAGATAGCGCACTTTTTAAAACATGGTGATTTCATATGGAAGGTGCCGCTCCGAGGATGTCCATAGCCCAAGTTTTTAGAGAGTAATGATATCAGATAAAAGGTGTTTCTTTGAATGGGCAAAAGCGTATGAGAACAATACGCTCTATCGCACAACAACTCGACAGCTTCTTCCATCAGGTTTTGCAGTGCTTATAAACCTCTCTTATTGCCTGGGCTATTGCATCGGGCTCTTCTTCCTGGATAAAGTGGCCGGCTTTTGTGCGCTGAACTGATGCATCGGGCATGAGTTCTATCATCCTGCGGAGCGCTCTGCCCAGGATAGGGTCTTTCTCTCCCCATACAATAGCGCTCGGTCCATGGAAGGTCCGGATGAATTCCTCGCATACCTTAAGCTCTTTAACACTTGGGTGTGTGAGAGATGCGGGTACCATGCGGGCAAGGGCTAGGGGTGCAATGCGGTCGGATATATGGCGAAGGGGGTATCGGTAGGCTTGTGCAACCTTACCCTGAATTGATGACGGATCTCCTTGTGTCTTATGCAGAACGTTCTGTGGAAAACCGAGGAGCCTGAAAACAAAATCGCTTATTATGGGGAGATTGCTGAACCGGTGGAACAATGTGGGTCGAAATCCTTGGTGGGGTGGCCTCAATGCGGTGTTCAGGACTACCAAGCCTTTTAATAAATGAGGCCTGTCTGAGAGCGTCCTTACCCCGATGGGTCCTCCCCAGTCCTGGCATACGAGGATTATTCCTTCCACTCCCAAAGAATCTACAAATGAACCCAACCATGAGGCGTGGTTGATAAGGCTGTGATCATTCATTGATCGGGGCTTACTGGAAAAGCCGAGACCAATGAGATCCGGGGCAATGCAATTAAGCGGCATATCTCTCAGAAGGTATACTATTTTACGGTACAGGAAGCCCCAGGTGGGATTGCCATGGAGCATGAGCACCGGCATTCCCTTACCCCACTCCATGACATGCATGAGTTGCCCGTGGGCATCCACGACCTTGCGGTGAACACCTGCAGGGAGCATGTCTTCAATCCAGGCAGGCATGTCGGGTTTCCTGAGGTCTTCCATACATGATCTCCTTTTCATATCCTATACGCTCATTCTCATGAAAGAACCATGCGGTGCGGTAGCAACATGAACTGATGAGTGGAAGATTAGTATTGTAAGCCGTGTATCATTTATTATATATAGATAATGATACTTCATTACCTAATTATTGGCGTGATTTTTGTTATTTACTTTAGCGGGTTGTAAATAAAATAGTTAATATTTCAAGCGGCACATAAAAAGTAGTGACTTGTGGTAATGAATTTTCATTACCCATATTCGAATTCAAAGAGGGGTCTGTTTTATGAAAATAAGTAACGATGTAATAATTTATTCAGTAGTCTTTGCATTAAGCTTCATTACCTTCTACACCTTCTTGAAAATCGGCGTCAAAAAAATCGCTGATACGGTGACGGCAAAACCGCTGCGTTTTATCCTTCTTTCATTGATAATCGTGGGAATCATCGGAATCGGAATTAAAAATCTAACCCTTGAACCCGATGTAAAGGTGCTGCTCCCGGAGAAAATCCCTGCACGCATAACATTCAATAAGATTGAACAGTTGTTTGGCGGTGTTGACACCGTTTATTTCTGTGTGACTGCAAAAAACGGGACTGTCTGGGACCCGCATATCCTCTCTCAGATTCGTGGGATCAGTAAAAAATTAAAGACTTCTCCTTATGTAGACCAGATCCTGTCTATCACTGAGACAAAATCCATCTCGAACAAAGAAAATATGATGGAAGTCACTCATGTGGTTCCGGAAGATATGACTCTCATTAGGCCGGAAGATGTCGACAAGATCCGGAATAATGCAAAAGCCAACGACGTGCTTTTTAAGCGCCTGATAAGCCCTGATGAAAAATCGGCGTTGATCGTTGCGTCGGTCAATCTTCATGTCCCGGTGACCAGGTCCGATGGCAGGAAAACATATGCCTGGATCCAGGACAAAGACCTCTGCGAACGACTTCCGGACAAACCTGATAAGCCAACCATGCTCAATATCATGGATAAATACGCTGATCCTGCATACAAACTCACACTCACCGGCTTCCCATACCTCCGATATAACATCTGGAAGCAGATGGCCTCGGACATGAAGCTTTTCCTTATACTCGGCATCATTGTCATGCTGGCTTTTCTTTATGCAAGCTTTAGAACACTCAGAGGGATGCTCCTTCCGTTAATCGTAGTATTGCTCTCAGTCACTGCATCCTTCGGTTTCATGGGGTGGATGAGAGAGAAGATAACACTTCCTTTCCTCATCATGGGCCCGATGCTCATCGCCATTGCGCATAACTATGGGACACAGCTCATTGCAAAGTATTACGAGGATGTGCAGGATGCTCACGGCCAACTAACCAAAGAGGATGTAAAGCACATCGCCGGAAAGGGCATCATCTCGATCGGTGCACCCGTCTTCATCTCTGCGATCACCGTTATCGTGGGGTTCGTAACAATGATCTCTCATCCCGTCAGGGGCCTTGCATTGCTGGGGTTTTTCTGCGCCTTCGGGATCATTGCCGCGTTCATCCTGACGATCCTCTTCCATACGGCGATCCTTTCCTACATCAATGTACCGCAGATGCTCATCGACAAACCCCATGGAACAAAAACGGACAAGGTACTGAAATCTATTGCGCAGTTCACTATCAACAGAAAGATTGAAATGCTCGCTGGTCTATTCCTTCTGGCAGCGCTATGCGTGTACTTTATCCCGAAGATAGAGTCTGATGCAAATGTGATGAATCAATTCCCGAGAAGTTCGTCGATCTACAAGGATGCAGAGTTCATCAGCGATACCTTCGGCGGTTACAGCACGCTCAACGTCCTTATCGAGTCAACCCATCCCGTTGCCGATGACTCCCCGGAAGACGGACCCATAAAGAATCCGCAGATACTCAAGTGGATGGAAGGCTTCCAGAAATATGCACTTGAGCAAACTGATCCGAAAACAAACAAAAAGCTCATCGGTGATGCGTTATCCATGTCTGATTTTATCTCGTACATGAACAGAATCATGAAAAACGACCCCAATGAGAACAGAGTCCCGGACAGCCGTAATCTTATCGCCCAATATTTACTGTCTTATGAGAATCAGAGCTCGGGAGAATTTTCCAGCCTTGTCGACTATAAGTTCAACAAGGCGCAGACTATTATCCGGCTGCCCGATATGAGCACTCCCCGCCTGCACGTCCTTATCGCTCATCTGAAACAGTATATAAAGGATCATCCGAATAGAGAAATCCAGGTCTCTTTTGGTGGGGCAGTCGAGATAAATGCCGAGCTCGGAACCATGATCGTTGATGGGCAGATCTGGAGCCTTACGCTCAGTGTTTTAATCATTATCATCTGCTATATGATCTTCTTCAGGTCCTTTATCGCAGGACTGATCGCAGCTGTACCACTGTTCTGTGCGGTAACGCTCGTCTTCGGCATCATGGGGGCTCTTCATATTCCGCTGGATTATATCACAGCAACATTGACCGGCATAAGCATCGGTGTAGGAACCGACTATACGGCATACTTCCTCTGGAGGCTCAGGGAACGGTCACGAGCATGTGGAAACCTTGAAGCCGGCTATATCGAAACAATGACATCCATAGGTAAAGGGATTGTGTATAACGGATTCTCCGTTGTGGTAGGATTTTTTGTATTCTTTTTCAGCAACTTTATCCCCTTACGCTTTTTCGGCTTCCTGATCTCGTTCTCGATCCTTGCCTGCATCGCCAGCACACTCACTATACTTCCTGTTGTTATATTCATGGTGAAACCGAAGTTTCTCATGCAGACAGCAACAGAAAGGCACGAAGGCTTGGAAGGCTTGATGAGGATGCCCAAACAGGAACCTCAGCCCGGAGCGGTGAACATCTCAGGGTATCCGTATGGGGCTCCTTTAGAGAGAGGATATAGGGAAGACCAATCATAAAGCTATCACACCCATATGATCATCTCATCACGAAAGTAGATGAATGCAATATGTGTATCATGACCTGTTCATTATTTTCCTAAGCTCACGCTTCAAGACCTTGCCCACAGCACTTGTAGGAAGCTGATCCATGAACTCGACCACTTTCGGTACCTTGTAGGGGGCCACATTTTCCCTCAGATATTTGATGATCTTCTCTTTTTCAGCCTCGTTCCTTTCAATGCCGGGCTTGAGCACAATGGCGACCCCTACCCGCTCGGATCCGGGCCGATCCGGATCTTGAATGCCGACGGAGGCTGCGAGTTCGATATCAGGATGTTTTATGAGAACATCGTCGAGTTCACGGGTGAAGACCTTGAACCCGGATACTATGACCATGTCTTTTATCCGATCCACAAGGTAGAAGTAACCATCCTCATCCATCCTGGCCACGTCTCCCGTGAAAAGCCAGCCGTCCCTGATGGTGTTGGCGGTTTCCTCGGGCCGGTTGTAGTATCCCTTCATGAGCTGCGGCCCTCGTATGGCAATCTCGCCGGGCTCTCCGGGTTTCGCTGCCTGTTTCGTCTCGGGATCGATGAGCATGAACTCCGTGTCCGGCAGGGGCATGCCGATGGAGGACGGCTTCTTTTTCCCAAAGCGGGGATTGCAGCACGTCACCGGGGATGTTTCCGTCATCCCGTACAACTCGATGAAATTGCCCTTCCCGATGATACTCTCGAGTTCCCCGATATACTCGGGCGGGAACGGCGCCGCGGCACTAAGGCACCACTTGATGCTGCTCAAGTCCAGTTTTTTGAATTCGGGTTTTTTCATCAATTCGAAGAACACGGTCGGCACATTCACGATAGCGTGAGGCTTATAGTCCTTGATTGCCTTGATAATAAAATGCGTATCCCGCGGATTCGGCACGCAGATCTGGGTGCCGCCGACGGTGAGGGAAAACCCGCCGAAAGCGAGGCCTGCAATGTGGAAGAGCGGGAAGGCCGAGAGTGCTAAAAAATCGGGTCCTATGTCAAGCCATGCAAGTGTCTGCGCCCGATTGGACATATAGCTGCGCTGGGTGATCAGTGCACCTTTTGAAGGTCCGGTAGTCCCTCCGGTGTACATCATAAAGATCGTATCGTTGATGGTACGTTTTACGGCAACGTGATCTTTCGGCATCCCCTTAATGGCATCCATGAATTTCAACACGTCCTTGCCGGGGAGAGGCTTTATCTCGCCTGTGGGTATTTTCTTCAATAACTTGCCGAGGACCCTCTTCACACCGGGCAGAAAATCGGCGATCCCGGAGACAATCACACAGGATAATTTCGTCTTGTCTGCAATTTCCGCAATCTTCTCGAAAAGGAGATCTACGCTTATGATAATCTTCGCCTGTGAGTCATTCAACTGATGCTCCATCTCATTGGGCGTAAGCAGGGGGCTCAGCCCTGTGGATACGCAACCCGCCTTCTGGACTGCGATAATGCTGATATAATGGGCGGGTATATTGGGCATGTGGAGACCCACCACGTCGTTCGGCTTGAGGCCGGACTTGATGAGATACCCAGCGAGCTGGTTTGACAGCTCATCGATGTTGCGGTAGGTGAGCTGCCGGCCCATGTAAACAAGGGCTGTCTTGTTCGGGTATTTTGCTACGACTTCCTGGAACTTTTCTGCAAAGGTCTTTTCTTCGTACTTCAGCGTCGATGGTACTCGCTTGTCATAATTCTTCAGCCATGGTTTTTCCGAATAGATATCCCCCATTCCAATACCTCCTATTTCAAATTATTATAAATCCATAATAATACTAATTATGCTCATTGTAAATCGCAGAGGTGGTGGTCATGATCTGAAAAAAGTATTTAACAGGCTAATACGTCCCGAATAGCTTCTGCTAATTCAGATCTTGAAAACGGTTTAGGCAAGAATCTCTGGATGTCTTCCCTTTGTTCCTGCAGTTCCTGTAACGTCTCATCCGACCCGGAACAGAGAATCACAGGAATGTCTTCACGAATTTGGTGTATATGGGTAACAAACTCATGACCTTTCATCCCTGGCATGAATTGATCGGTTATGATCAGTTGAAATTTATCAGGTTCTTCACGGAAGAAATTAAGTGCTTTGTAAGGATCGTTTGTTGAGGTCACATCGTAGCCAAAATAGACAAGCAGTTGATGGAAGCTCCTCAGGTCCGTCATGTTGTCATCTACGAGTAAAATATACTTAATTCGCTGTCCGTTCATTTGAACAATATTATTTAAGGGACTAATTCAGAGAATCAAGATGCACGGGAAAGAAAATTTCGAAGCGGGTGCCTTTCCCAATTACACTTCTAATAAGTATTGAGCCTTGAACATTTTTTACTACACTATATACAACTGCAAGACCTAACCCGGTTCCCTTATCTTCCTTCTTGGTAGTAAAAAATAGATCAAATATTTTATCCAGTATTTCCTGGTTAATCCCAACACCTGTATCACGAATTGTGAGTTTCATATATCTACCAGGTTTGAGATCAGAAACCGTGGCAGGAATGTTCTCCGTAATCTCTTTCTCCTTAAGGGATACACCGAGAAACCCCTTACTTGGTCCCATTGCCTGTATTGCATTCATGCAGAGATTAAGAACCAGCTGATAGATCTGTGTTGCATCTGCTCGAACAAGGCTATCTTTTGCTGTTACCCATTGTTTAAGCTTAATATTAGGAGGTATCAATCGCTTGAAAAAGGTCAGTGCTTCCTGAACAACCTGACCGATATGAATGGGTTTGTATAGTGACTTTTTCCCAGGGCTGAATAATTTGATCTGACTGACAAGGTTTTTTCCTAGATGTACAGCATCAATAATCTGGTCAAGGTATTCACGCTCCTGAGTTCCTTGAGGGATCACGTCAGAGATGAGCTCTGTATTAATCAGGATGGGTTGGAGTACATTCTTAAAATCATGGGCTATCCCACTAGCCAATATACCGAGAGCCTCCATCTTCTGGGCCTGAATAAGTTGCAACTCTAGGTTCTTCTTATCTTCTTCAAGGGCAAGCTGCCTCCGATACGCTTCAGCCTGTCTCCCCCGATACCACATGCCGATCAAGGTCGCGACCGTGATGATTATAAGTGAGAATGTAATAGTGATCATGAGGGCGGTCTTGCGGATAGGAGAATAGATTTCGTCCTGATCCACTTTGGCAACCATAAACCAAGGGGTATCAGGGATTTTCTTTAATGCAGCCAAAACTGCATGGCCACTATAGTCAATCCCTTCGACTATCCCCTCCTGACCCCGTGCAGCTATGGCTGCGGGAAGATTTGGTTGGGATATGGGGAGACGGTAGGTAAGGGCGGTATTTCTTTGCTGGCGAAGATCATTTAAATACACAACGTCATTGCCCTCCCTTCGAACGATATACGTCTCAGCCGTTCGACTCGGTGTCGGCCATGATTGTACGAACGGATAGACAGACACCTCAGGGTCGATCTCCAGAAGGATATAGCCCAGAGGAGAATTATCTTTCGGCGGATCTTTGGGAACCATGATAATCATTCCCATCCTTACAGGATGGCTGGGCGTACAACGATAGAAATCAATGAATGTTATCTTTCCCGGTGACAGGCCCTTAGAGATAATACTCTTCACTAAGGGACATAAAAGCTCACCGGGTTCAGGTACTGATAGCCTCCGCCCTTCGTCAGTACCAAAGACTGATACTTGAACATATTTATAATTGGTATGCTGTGATTCCAGCCAGGATGTAATATCTTGACGCAGCTCCTTAGATGCATTGCCTTTTAAAAACAGAGAAAGGGAACGTCTGAACATGGTGTTTGAATATGCTGCCATAGTGTCTGCGATGCGTTCCTTACGCCAAGCAGTCAATTGGTTAATCTTCAGCTCTGCTATAACGTTCAATTCTTCTTGTTTATCCTTTTTTATGGCCTGTTTCTGGTGTTCATAATAGAGAGTTCCCGAAGCTATGATACCTGCGGATAGAACAAGAAAAGCGACAAAGAGATACATGGGAGTTATGAGATTTTTTCGCACAAGTATGTTATTTTCTTTCATAGAATCATTAAAAGAATAAAAAGCAAACAATATTTTCCAATAATCACAATTAATCTTATGACTTCAAGTGCCTTTTGAATAAAGGGCACCTATCATAATCCCCCATCCATGCTTCTTTCCATGTTACCAACTAAGACGCCTAAGTATACAGTCCTGTTTACAGGAAGACGAGGAATATTTGTAACTGCCCTTATCCAGAAGAGATTATATAGCAAAATTTCTTGAGGATCGTATAATGTTCTGGCTATGTCTCTCTACTTCCCTTGACAAAGTTGTCACGAACTTTATTATAATCTGCCTTAGAGGCAGTGGGCTATTTTACTGTTTTAGGAGGATGAAGATGTTTTGTTGTGCTTTGATCCAGAGGTTGAAATTTTCTCAGGTCATTTTGTGGATCTGCGTTGCAATCACCCTTTCGGGAACTGGCTTTGCTGAGGACCGGCTGTTGCCCTTAGACCTCTCATCGGTCCCTGCTGAGACACGTAACCAGCTGCCGCTCCCTTACGGCTTAGCAGTGAATTATACCTATGTGAGCGAGAATCTCGACATAAGAAAATTCAACCTCCAGCTTAACGGCAATCCAGTCCCAACAGGTCTTGTAAGTCTAGACAGATTGCAACAAAGGACTGATGCTGAGACCTTCCGTGTAGACGCCTGGCTGATGTCTTTTCTTGATCTTTACGGCATCGGAGGCTTTGTCAACGGGACCGCCAATAACTTAGACATTAACATGGCTAATCAAGCACAGATTGCTTCTAATCCTTCTTATCTAAAATACCTGCAAAACCTGCCTACAGGCATGCTATCTGGGCTATCGTCCGATTTATCTTCTTTATCTTCTATTGACTACCATGGGACGGTCTATGGTTTTGGAGGTATGCTTGGTGGCGGATATGGGCCTTTCTTCTACAGCTATGATGTGAATTTCACATGGACCAATATTAATAGGCTCCAAACCTCAGTGGATACCCTGATCCAGAAGGTAAGGATTCAATACAAGACGGATGCCTTTGGGAACAAAGTTTTTGTTTACACCGGAGCGTCTAATGAGGATATCAAGGCAAGGCAGTCGGGTACGTATAATTTAAGTGGGACTCACCTTGAATACTCCCTAGAGGCACGTTCGGATCATCCATGGAACGCCCTTATAGGCGGAGGGTTGGAGTTCACTCCACACTGGAATCTGACCTTGGAAGATGGGTTCAGCGGGAGAACCCAGATTACATCATCACTGGGATATCGATTCTGATGCAGCCTTGATAAAACATTCACATCAACGATCCTCAATACTCATCTCAATACAGGTAAGTGAGTGAGCAGGAAGCTGAATATCAAAGGCAGCTCCGCTTCCTTCACGGGTAATCTTAATTGCTTTATTACTCCTTCTGATCTGTATCGCATTGGGTTCAGTGTAGGTATTATATTGAACAGGATTGGAATGTGACATTTCCAGATAGTTATCAACAGAGATGACCCTGATACCCTTTAAGAGGCACGCGGCATTTACTGCAGCATCATAATGCCGATTTACCAGAAAGAGTGACAGTTTGTTATCGGTCCGAGTTGTTGATAGATCAAGCACAGGAAGTCCCGTCTCGTGAGGGATGACCGGGCAATCTACATGGCTTGAAAGGAGCATCTCGCCGGCATGCTCGGTGTACATTTTGAAGACAAGTCCGGAAGGGGTGAGGAATGTGCCCTGAGGGCTTGAGCATATGATACCGATGCAATTTACCATTTGAGAGAGGTTGGCGAGCGGCATTTCCGGGCCGTAGCGATGGAACATGTTCAACATACTTGCCACCCATAAACCATCCCTAAGATTAAAATTGGCCTCGATTACATCGGAGTAAAAGGCATACCATAGATTCCATTCATCAAATACCAGTGCGATCTTCTTCCCCGCCGGGGAATGTGTTCTGACGTCTCTGGTGTTATCGGCCACAAAATCTTCCATATACCGGAGAGAACCGAGAATGTCATAATAGACTTTTCTGGAACCGCTCCGTTCACGGTGAAGAAACTGGTGGAGAATATGATATCTGATCGTATAAAAAAAGTTGGGTCCATAGAGGTGAACCGATAAGTAATCCATCTCCCTTCCAGCCCCTGCCAGCACCGTCCGATTGATGTCATCACGCCTCCCAAGTACAGCCATCATGATCGGGTTGACATCATCACGCTTCCTAGAAGGCCACATGGTGCCGCATCCGATGAGTTTTATCTTCGGATCAACCCGCCGCATGGCCCGTGCATATTCATTGAAGGTTATTACGTATTGAGCCGGGTTCATGTGTCCGGTCTCAAAAAACGAGAACATCTCATTGCCAACAGCCCAATACTTTACTCCGTAAGGCTCCGGATGGCCGTTTTGCGAACGCAGAGCACCCCAGCGTGAGTCCCTCGGTCCATTACAGTATTCCACCCAGGCGGCCGCCTCTTCGGCTGTGCCTGAGCCCACATTGACGGTAAGCTGAGGTTCCGCACCGACCTCTTTGCACAACTCCATGAACTCGTCTGTGCCGAAGTGATTGTCTTCCAGCGGGCCAAGATGCTTACCCAGCACCGGGAATCTATTCCATGCCTTGTTCTTCACCCTGGGTCTCCGGGCTCTCGGCCCTATCCCGTCCTGCCAATGGTACGTGTCAGCAAAACACCCTCCGGGATACCGGATCAAGGGGGGATGAATTGATTTTATGGCATCTACAAGTTCGGGGCGCACGGCGCCGAGAAACATTTCCGGTGACTCTCCTTCAGCCCAAATACCACCATTGATACACTTTCCGAGATGCTCGATGGAATGACCATACTGTGTGCGAGGCAAAGCATGAAGCACTTCAGGTTCTATGGTAATCGAGGCCCGCAAGGGTCTGTCTGCAAGTCCCTTTCCGCTGGATCTGTTAAATGCCATGTCCTTATTCTACAGAATGTTTTTATTTTGTGAAGCATTTACATGAGAAACACTCATGAAGTGATTCGACGAGTCGAATCGCGTCATGATCTCATGAATTCCGGTACCGGCCCAATACTAAACATTTTCTCACCAGGGCTGCTTGGACTTGGTTGCAGTTTTCTTGCAGGCCTTTCGGCATTACGCTGGCTGTCACACTGGCTTGAGCAAGGTCGCTTGCATTACTTCGGCTACTACTGCCTATTCGCCTCTTCGGTTGTGCTATTGTTGCATGCCATGGGATACTGAATACCTTAGGTTAATAACTCAAGGTACATCGTTTTCTCTTTTGATCATAAAGGTCAAACTATAGATTTCATCTAAGAGTGGTATTCATCGTTTTCCGGTTATCTTGACATATCTCCCCTTGGGTAGGTATAAATGAATTCCTAGAATGGCGGCCCAATATTCTGGCCCGAGTTAATGACTGAGAAACTGTGATTGAGGGGGTATGTCATTATGAGGAGATTCATTCTAGGTCCAGTTATATGTGCATTGATCCTTGGGTTTATCTGGGCAGATTTTGGGCAGGCTGCTCAAGCACAAACAACCAGCAAGAAGGAGGTAAAATCTGTAGCTGCAAAGAAACACAAAAACTCTAAGAAGATAACAAACATGCAGGCTAGACTCTCAAGCAAGAAAACGAATGCTTCCAAGAAAAAGACTAAGCATGCATTAGCAGGCGATGGCAACAAGACCCATAGAAAGACCGTACACGCAAAGAATACGAAAACTACCAAAGCACATAAGCGCAATCATACACAGTCATCAAGTTCACATACCGATATCAAACCAGCCCTAGACTACGAGCTTCCAACTATGCCGCCTTCAGACCTTTGGCTGGCAAAAGATTCTCCTGATCTATACAAAGAGGTGATGTATGATGGGCAATTGGATGAGCAAACCATCAAGATCCTTGAATCAGCATACAGCTATCTTGGAACTCCATACCGTTGGGGAGGAACGACGCCGAGTGGATTTGATTGTTCCGGGTTCGTTAGGTATGTGTTCAATGAGAATGGTATCCCATTGAGCAGGTCATCGCAAGTACAGGCACACGAAGGGAAGTCAGTCAGCCTGTCTGACCTGAGACCGGGGGACCTCATCTTCTTCAAAATGCACCACCGGATCAGGGACCACTACCGTGTCAACCATGTTGGGCTCTATGTCGGGAATGGTCAATTTATCCATGCCTCATGTAATTCCCGTACCCATGCGATCACAGTCGAAGACCTCGATTCGGAGCACTACTTTCCCAGGATCGTGGAGGTCCGGAGGGTTCTCGAAAATATGAATTAGGTAAATGGTAAGAACGGTACCTGGTACTATATCAAGTACAGCGTAAGAAAAAAAAGATGAAAGGAATAGCTTTCTTGTGCTGTGAATTCCTTTTAATATAATGATATTAATAATGATAAAGGCAACAAAGATTCTGTGATTTGCCTCAAGTGACTATTCCGATATTCCGATCTCTTGCATTGCTTCCCACTTCATGCTTAAGGATCGAACTATGAACAGACATAGACTGCTAACCTATATTCCGGCCCTGGTGCTTGTGATCTTGCTTTGCCTTGCTGGAGGGTGGGATCCGGCATATACCGCAGACCAGAAGGTATTCGTGCTCTGTTATCATTCCTTCCTCGGTAACAAGCGCTTTGGTGGTGATATTTCCATGCAGGAGCTCCGCTCTCAAATGGATTACTTCCAGAGCAAGGGGTTCCATTTCATCTCGTTTGCCGATCTCCTCGAAGGCTCGGTCACAGGGACACAGAACCTGCTTCTCGTTATTGACGATGGGAATCAGAGTGTCTACCCTGCCTATCAGGAGATTCTCAAGCCCCGGCATATCAAGCCCATGCTGGCTATTTATCCATCCATTATCGGGAAAAAGTCCTTTGCCCTTACCTGGGATCAATTGAAGGAACTCTCAAAAGATGGGTGCGATATTGCTGCCCATGGGTACTACCATGAACTCATGAACCAGAAATTCTATGATAAAGATAAGAAAGGGTTTCTCAGGGAGATCTACGACGCTAAAGAGACCCTGGAGAAAAACCTGAATAAGAAGATCACGGCCTTTGTATATCCGAACGGGGTACGAGCCGACATTACGAAAAAGACATTAAAAGATGCAGGATATTCTTATGCTTTTACAATCACGTGGGGGCCTGTTCTCTCTCCTATAAGTCTGAACAAAGATCCCTATGAGCTTTCCCGCTACATGATCTGGAGAGACCACGAGAAAGAAAACTGGCGCATGATTTCAGGTGCAATCCTCAAGGCCTCTGCCAACGGGGGCACTGCCAATACAGCTATTACAAAAGTGCAGGCAGCCACCCATGGGACCCCGGCTCAAGTAGGGCACTCTCCTCTTTGATAGGCAATAAGAGTATTTTACAAGGGACATTGATAACCACCATGAATATATATAGAGCTAGGATCATACCCGTAATATTTACAATCGGCATGCTTCTTTTACTTCCCGACATGCAGAAGGCTGTTTTTGCCGCTACCTCTGAAGCAAAAGAAAAATATCGGGAAGCTAATGCGGCATACATTAAGCTATCACGAGATGCAAGCCTCCGGAAGGATGAAACCAACTGGTTGAAGGTGGTGCAAAAGTTTAATGATATCGCAACAGAATACCCTGAATCGTCTTTTGCCCCGAAAGCCTTATACATGGAGGGCAAGCTCTATGAGCAGATCTATGGCTACTTCTCGAAAAAACATGACCTTAAGAGTGCCCTCGAAGCATATGAAACGGTTAACAGAAAATATCCGGATTCTACGATTGCGGCTGATGCCCTTTTCCGGGAGGCCAAAGTCTACGAGGTCAGGCTAGGAGAGAAAAACAAGGCCATCGAACTATATCATGAGATCGTGAAGAAGTATGCAACGGGAGATATTCCCTTGAAGGCAAGAGAAGCTCTTAACAGCCTTGAGAAAAACAAGCGCGGTTGTGAAGAGAAGGCCCCCAATGTGGATAATCAGGAAGGTAACGATCTCAAGCACAAGGAGACAAAACAATCTGATAAGACTCTTGACCAAAACGAGGATGCGATCACTAAAGGCAAAGATGATATACCTTCACAAGGAACGAGCGATCAGTCTTCCGCAACAAAGCGAATCTCACGCAAAATATCAAAGATCGTCATTGATCCAGGCCATGGAGGGAGGGACCCCGGTGCTGTAGGACCACATGGTGAGAAGGAAAAAGATATCACCCTTGCAATAGGCATAACGCTTGCGAAACGCCTGAGAGCAGAAGGTTTCGAAGTCTTTCTCACCAGGGATGAAGATATCTTTATCCCTCTTGAAGAGCGAACATCCTTTGCAAACAAGAAGAAGGCAGATCTCTTTATTTCCATCCATGTGAACTCGAACCCCAACAAATCCTTGGATGGGGTTGAGACCTACTTTCTCAACATGACCAAAGATGCCTATGCCATTCAAGTTGCTGCAACAGAGAATGAAACAACAACCAAATCGTTGAGTGATCTCCAGTTCATCATCAACGACCTTATGCTTAACAGCAAAATAAATGAATCATCCAAGTTTGCCACGTACGTTCAGAACTCCATTATCTCATCTCACAAGAAATCCGACCATACCTGCCAGAACCATGGTGTCAAGCAGGCCCTTTTCTATGTCCTGGTGGGTGCGCAAATGCCGGCTATCCTGATCGAGACCGGGTTCATCACCAATCCTACCGAAAGTAAACTCTTGCAGAAAGAAACCTACCAGAACAGTATTATTGACGGCATCATCCATGGCATACATGCATACGCCAACAATGGGACTGGCTCGGGAGTGAATGCAGTCAGAAGCAACCATTCCAGCATGAAAAAGAAGAGGTCGGCCAACGAATGAGAAAGAGAAGGAAAAAGATCAAAGTCAATCAAGCTATTCTCTTTGCCATATTTGCAATCATACTGGTCCTTGTGGGGGCAGTCATATTTCTGGAAAAAGGTATGCACAGAAAGGAAGCACCCATAATACCTTCAGTTCCGCAGAAGCCGGTGGAAACAGAATTGATGATCAAGGGCTGTCTGTTCGATCTCGGAATTCATAAAGACCAGACAACGACCCGCAATCACACAATCAAGGTGGAGTCCCGTGAAAACTTCACCCGTGATCAGTTGTCATTCGCATTCAAACCAGTCGAAAAATACGGAAGCATCGAGATCAAGGATATCGGGCATGCAACAATAGAAGTCGGTGACGAGACCTGGATGATTGAATTCATTTACCCGGGAAAGGGAGTAGCCGCTGTGATTCCTCCCAAGCCTTTCATCCCTGCTTTTCCAACAGGCTATATGGCCATCATTGTGGATGACATGGGGCCTGATATGAAGCCCGCGGAACAGCTCTCTTCCATAGATGGAGATCTCACCTTCTCTGTCATGCCCAAGCGCCCTCACTCACAAGAGGTTGCACTATATCTCCATACAAAGGGCCGTGAGGTCATGTTACATCTGCCAATGCAAGGTGCTGCCGGTCATGACCCCGGTGAGGGAGCGATCTTCAAGGGCATGGCCCCTGATCAGATCCGGACCATCCTGCTGGGTGATATCAGGGCCGTACCGTATATATCTGGTGTGAACAATCATATGGGCTCCGAAGTGACTCAGGATCGGGAAATCATGATGCTTGTTGAAACAGAGCTTAAAAATAAGAAGCTCTTCTATATCGATAGCCTTACCTCAGGTAAATCCGTGGGATTTAAGGTTGCTCAGGAGATTGGCCTTCCCTGGAATAAACGTGATGTGTTCCTTGATGATGAGCAGAATGAAGCCTACATCCTGGGCCAGCTTGAAGAGCTGAAAAGAAAAGCTGTAAAACATTCAAGCGCTATTGGCATCTGCCACCCGCACCCTGAGACTATTGCTGTATTACAGAGGGAGGTGCCCAAGCTTAAGGATGAAGGGATAACACTCGAACGTGTTTCAAGGCTTATTCACGAATAATGGTTGGGTGTCTTAAACAAATCAAACTGAATAGAATGTAACTGCTACAGGAAGTAAAGAATGCAAACAAATCAAGGAAACAAGGAACTCAAAGGGTTAGGAGGCTGGCTAATCCTGGTTGGAATAGGTGTACTTGTTGCTCCATTCAAGACAGGTGCCGTTTTAATAAATACATTTCTCCCGATTTTTTCTCATGGAATGTGGGCTATATTAACCGACCCAACCAGTAATGCGTATCACCCGCTATGGGGTCCATATATACTATCGGAAGTCATTACCAACATCGGTCTGTTGGCCGCTTCTTCGTATATGATTCTTTTATTTTTCAAGAAATCAAAAAGCTTTCCGAAGTGGTTCATGACAATCTCTGTCTTGTCTTTACTCATAATAATTGTAGACACTTTTGCAGTCAAATTGATCCTGCCGGGGAAACCTGTAGTTAACCTTGCCTTTATTGAAAATACCACTACCGCTTTCGTGACATGTTTGATTTGGGTTCCGTATATGCTTGTTTCAAAAAGAGTTAAATCGACTTTTGTTCAGGAATTTGATTTTCGTTACCTTCATGCTCCTGCATCGAAGCTGCAGAAATTCTCAATAGGGTTAATCATCGTTTCCTTGTTCGTTATGATTTACCTATGGGCTGCCGGATACGGGATTTCCGCTTTCAGCAGGATTAACTATGAGCAAGTGAGCAGCCTTGAGACTCTCTTCTTGAGTGTCATTCTGGAATCGCTCCCCTTTCTCCTTATCGGGGCATTTGTCTCTGCAGTAATAGAGGTGTTTATTTCCGAAGAGACAATAGCCGGGTTCTTGCCGAAGAGAACTCTTCCCGGTCTGATCGCAGCAGCATTCATGGGGATGATCTTCCCTATATGTGAATGTGGAATTGTCATGGTGGCAAGTCGTCTCATAAGGAAGGGGGTACCCCTTCATATCGCTATTACTTTCATGCTGGCCGCTCCGGTAATCAACCCGGTTGCTTTGGTTTCCACAATAATGGCTTTCCCCACAGGGTCAATGGCGGTTTACAGGATTGTCGGAACATTTATTGTATCAGTCTTTGCCGGGTTGATAACCTATTTGCACTTCGGCAGTCAAAACATCTTAAGAGAAGATACCTGCGACAACCATAGCCACCGTGATTGTAGCGATCACCCTGATAACTACCACTCTGAGTCATTGTCTGCCAAGCTCAATGATGTTCTATTGCATACCTGCAATGAGTTTTTTACTATGGGCATGTATTTTATCATCGGCGCTTTTCTTGCCTCCCTTGTTCAGGTCGTCATTCCAAGAAGCGCAATAGCAAGCGTGGGTCATGGAAAGATTTTGTCAATACCCGTGATGATGCTATTTGGTTTTGGACTATCAATCTGTTCAAGTGCCGATGCGTTTGTAGCAAGGGCTATGTCCTCTTCGTTTTCAACAGGGTCAATTGTCGCATTCCTTGTTTATGGTGCCATGATTGATTTGAAAAACACCCTGATGATGTCCAGTCAGTTTAAGGCATCTTTTGTATCGCTTTTAATCCTGATTGTTACCCTTTTAACTTTCAGCTATGCTCTTATCAGCGTCAATCTGCTCGGAGTATAATAATATATGGTTTTTGCCAAGCTGCCAGGCCTAATACGAGCATTGCTTTTGTTTGGATTCGGATATTTTTTAATGCACGTTGTTTCGAGTGGTGATGTCCTTTTGTACATTCATCCCAGGTTTATATTGGGAATCAAGATTTCCTATTGTTTTTTTTATGCACTAGCGCTGGTTCAATTTATAAATACATTGAACCCGCAAGAAATTCTGCACCATGAGCTCAAAAGGGGATGGGGAATGTATGTTATTTTTATCGTTCCGTTAGTCATTGGATTGCTCGTGCCCCCTAAGGCGCTGAGCTCATATATGGTAAATCAGAAGGGTATCAACCTGACGAATAACCAGCAGGTAAGCGGGAGATCAGTGGGGTCTGCAATGGTTCACAATTATGCAGCAAATTGGAAACCTGTCATTACCGACAATACATTCATGTATGCAATGTATATGCTGGCTTTACAGCCTCAGAGCTTTGTAGACAAAAATATCGACTTTGTAGGTTTTGTGTATAAAGATAAAGAGTTCCGCAAAAATCAATTAGTGGTTGCTCGCTTTGCTATTACCTGTTGCACAGCTGATGCACAGGTTTTGGGGCTTATGTGCTTATATAATAATGCTGATGCTTTTGCCAAGGATGATTGGGTAAGGGTCAAAGGTATCATTAAAACAGAACATGACTTGACAGGGACCTATCCAACGGTTGAGGTTACTTCAATAAAGAAGGTGCCTCCACTAAAAATGCCGTATGTATTCTGAAGTATCCTGATTATCTTCAGCACATCCACTGAATGAGAGGTGATAGAGGCTATTGGATGTATTTTGAGTTAGCTTATAGTTATTATGCCTTATTTTTTCTTTAGTTCTTCACCACAACAAGAAAATGTGCATCCCTTTACGCAGCATGATGCGGAAGAGCCTTCTGGCTCCTTACATTCTTTGCATTCTTGAACTATTTTAATCTCAAGGCCACATTCTTTGCGCGTGTAGATCTCACCTTTTTTCATTGTAGCGCAACTCAGCATGGATACCTCCTTAATTTTTCTTGATATTTAATAAGCAATCTTGCCTACAATTGAAAATATAGATCTGCGGAGACTGTTGAATTAATATTTTCAAAATTGGTGTAGCCCCAAAATTTTTAAAAATCTACTTCCGCTTGCTAAAAAAATACTTCAATTACCGTTGCGCAATCATACCTAAGTTTTAAGGACTCGGCTCGGATAATGTTTCACTTCATATAACCTTCGGTTATGTAATAATTCACCTTATCGTAGAGAAAGATGATGCGGTTGTTGAGCTCAAGGGTGCTGTAGATCTCAACGGGCGAACTGAGTATTCTTTGCCTGATCACGTGCGTCCAGATGTTCTTCCTGCTCAGGGCAAGGGCATTGAGGATGTCGGGGAGCGGGATATCGAGCTTCCTCATCTTTGACCCCGCCTCGATAAATCGCCGTACTACAAAGGGTTTCTTCTTCCGCTCCAAGCCGTCTTTAATGCCATGAAGCACAACCTTGTTTATGCCGCGGAGCATGTTCATATGATGTTCCAGAGACGGTATGGCCGCCTTCACCTCGTCCGCCCAGTGCCTCGTGATCTCCTCCCTGTCCTTGTCGATGATCTTGATGAGGATGTTCGACAGTACCATTCCATGCGAGGTCGTCCCCGACGGTATGGCCTGATCCATTCCAAGAGCAGGAAAGAGCTGCTTGAAGGAGTCCACCATGGCCCAGGAATCCCGGTAAAGATCCACATAGATGCGCACCGCTTTTTCATTGGATGACCAGGCGAGAGGGGGAAGATCGAATATGGGGAAGTATTTTGCATCTATGGCATCATCACCCGGACTGAGAACCCCGCCCGTGGCCCTCACCTCGTAGGTCACGATGGCAAGGCTTCCGTAGAAATCGTTATCAATGGTGTCCACATCGATGAGCCTCAGGTTCTCACCGGTGATGCCGGCCTCCTCCTTGAGCTCCCTCAATGCGGCGTCCTTTACCTCCTCCCCGCTCTCGGCAAACCCGATGGGCAGGCACCACATGCCCTTGTACGGATCCTTTTTGCGCTGCACGAGCAGAACTTCTCTGCTCTCGTTCACCACAAGAGCGCAAGCCACGGGCAAGGGGTTTTCATAGAAGACCGTGGTGCAGCTCATGCACAGGTCCCGCTCCTTGCCCTCAACATGCCTCCTCACCACGGGCTTGGCGCAATAGGGGCAGAATATCCGCTGTTTCTTCACGCAATCCTCCTGCCATGAACGGGCAGAGCGCACCGGAATATCCCGTCATCCTTATTAAGGATCACATTTCCGTATATGCGCGTATGCTCATATGAGGTCTTTTTGAATGCTGCCATAACCGCATCGATCTTTGAGGGCTGCCCTTCAAGAACCTCCTTGAAGAAGAGGGGCTTCTTGATATTGATGTATTCCATAAAATCACTGAACCGTGAGAACGGGAAGATGAGGGAATTCTCGTAGACCATGCGCTCAACCTTCTCGAAGTGGGGAGTCAGCAGCACCTCTCCTTCCTCGAGAGAGAATGCCTCAAAGAGCTCGTGGATCTTCATATCATCGGGCGGTTCCAACCCGGCCGTCTTCATGCCGGCAGACACGAACTCCGTCACTTCATGGAGGGAATGCTTGCTGTGGGTCACCGCGATGAAGAGGCCGCTGTGCCTAAGGATCCTTGCGATCTGTGGGATAAGGTGCGGGAAGAAATACAGCGAGTAGCTCGTAATGATGAGATCAAAGCCGGAATCCGCCATATCCGTTGTGAGATCGGCGCTCCCTTGGATAAATGTACCCTCGTATCCCATCTGACTTACCGTGCTCAGAAAGATATCCCGGTTGTTCTTTTCAATCACATCGATGCCAATGACATGGGAGCCTGAGTTCAGCCTTCCGGAGAGCCACTCAGTGAAGAAACCGTATCCGCACCCCAGGTCGAGCACATCCTTCACATGCGAAAGGTCGAGCCCCTCAAGCGCGGCATCACGGATGTCTATCGTGTTGAGCGCATATTCCTGAATGATGTCCTTGCACCGGCGGTGCCAGATTACCTCTTCGTAGGTCTTCCTTATGTCTTCATAGGAAAAGAGTTCCTGCACGTTCACACCCCTTCATTCATGTAGGCGGAACAATAAAACAAATCAACATTCCGGCCTTGCCAATGTATCTTCACGCAAGATACAATACAATCTTTAATAAGGAGGGGCCCATGGAACAACAAGACGTATACCGGGAATTGTCCAAAAAACTCATGATGGAGAATTCTACCGTACTCCCCAAGATCTGGCGGGTAGTTTGCAGTGAGGAAGAGGCCAAGCTTGTGAATCGGCTCCCTGCCACCCTGGATCAGCTGGTACAGGAATCCGGCGAAGCTGCATCCAAGATGCAGGCTATCATCGATGGGCTCTTCCACCGGGGTGCGGTATTTGAGTTCGTCAAAGACGGCACCACCTTTTATCGCATGCCCCGGCACATAATACAGTTCCACGACGCCACCATCCTCTGGCCCGAGGCCCCTGAAGAATTTTTTAAGCTTTGGGAGGTGTTCGAAGAGACTGATTACCCCCAGCTTCTTGAGTTGGTGACCACCATCAAACTGCCTTCCTTTATGCGGGTGATCCCCGTAGGCGAGACCATAGAGGCCAAGAACCAGGTGCTGGCTTTTGAAGATGCCAGGAAGATACTCGAAAACGCCGGTGCAATCGCTGTCACCACATGCGTTTGCAGGAAGCTCATGAAGCGATGCGACGGACCCTTGGAGGTATGCCTCCAGTTGGGCCGGGGTGCCGAGTATACCATTAAACGCGGGACCGGAAGAAAGGTAAGCCTCGATGAGGCTGTCGCTATCCTCAAACTATCGGAGGAAGCAGGCCTTGTACATATGACGGAAAATACCGCGGGACGTTCCAATGTGCTGTGCAACTGCTGCAACTGCTGCTGCGAGATGCTCAGGTTCGCGAACAACGACAAGACCAAAGGCGTGCTTGCACCGAGCCGGTTCCAGGCAAAGGTAGATGCTCTGAGCTGCACGGGATGCGGGATGTGCGTTGAGATCTGCCCGGTGGAGGCCATTGCACTGAGCGCTGAAGATACCGCCGAGGTGAGCGCGGAGGCATGCATCGGCTGCGGCCTGTGCGCCACAGTGTGTCCCGTGGAGACCATTACCCTGATCGAGGTACGGCCCAAGGAGTTCATACCGGGAACATAGGGTGACCATTTACAACGGCCGTCTAAGGCATCATGTTCAGGGAACGACCGGGAGCAACAGAAGGAAGTGTCAATGAATGGTGTCCTCGTTCGGCCCCAGCATTTTGATGAAGGTGCTCAGGAGGTTGTGGTCAAATTCGGTGAAGGCATCCTTCTTGATGATATCGATGGCTTCGAACGGCCTCATGGCTTTCTTGTAAGGCCGGGCGGACGTCAGGGCATCAAAGATATCCGCAACAGCGCAGATCCGGGCACACGGGTGGATATCTTTCATACCGGCCTATGGCCTGCTCAACCACTCATTGATGTGCTTGAGCCTTTCAGGCCAGGTGCCTGCGATGCGCTCCTGCAGGAAGGCGCAGAAGACACTGTCAAAGAGCTGGAGGCCTGTTTCCAGAAGGCTCATACGCTCGTAGAACACGGCTATGCGTTCCTGGTCAGGGTCGGTGATCTCATCTCGTTCTATCTGGACCACCGGGCAGGCAAAAGAACCAAGGGCAAAGATATCGGCCTTCAATGAGACCTTCCAGGTACGCGGCTCCTTTTCCAGATAGATAAGGGCCTCTGTGATGTTCTTGCCATCGCGGATGGCCCCCCTGGCCTCGGCGAATTCCCTCTGGACCCCGGTAATGGAACTCTTCCTCTTACCCTGCTCGTGCTCGGCCACCAGTACGAACTTGTCATGGAGATAGGCCATGAAACCCTCGCCCGTCTCCAGGGTGCCCTTCTGGTTGACCTGATATACCGAGCCGCTGCTGCTCGTCCGATGCATGAGCCACAGCAGAAAGTCCCATCCTACCCACCGGTTGCGCTTGATCTGTAGGAGGACATCCTTCGATGGCGCCTGGTCCGCCTTTTCAAGAAGACGGTGACTGCCCTCATCCAGCACCCGATAGGCCCTGCTCATGGGGTGTATCGGTTCCAAGGTCAGACCTGTGAAGGTCCTGGAAAAGGTGTCTTCCACCATGTCCAGCACCCGATCGCTGATGTTGGCGACCGTAAGTATGCCCGTATCCGCATTCCAGACCACATCATAGGTCATTGGTACGGGCAGGGTCTTGGAAAGAAGTGATGCATGGAGGTTCTCCCTGATTTCCGCCTTGCGCTTATATGGCATGCGCGATATGGCGGGCCGATCCGACAGCCATCTGGAACACTCCTTGTCCACGAAGTTCTTGAGCACCGCTGTCGGGACCTTGCGCTGGTCCCGTCGCAAGGTAAAGGCATAGTAGGGGTCACGCCGGAATACATTCTCATTGTCGAAATCGGCACTTGTGTGATCATCGAGGTTCACCCAGCCGAGGCCCTCCTCATCGGCGGTTGCATCGATGGGCATGAACTGGTTTTTGGCCAGGCATTCACGCACCCAGGACGCGTCTTTAGGCTCTCCGATGACCTTGTACTGATAGATGCTCACGGTGTTCGACATGATCCCCATATACTTGCCTCCTTTCATCCAAAGGTCACCCCATATACGAAAGACCCATGAAAGGGCAAGCCTGGAAAAAATCCTTGATCAGAAAAATCGTTTTACGAGCGGGAACTTGAAACGGTAGGGGGCATACCGCAAGGGAATATCGAATCGCATGGTGTTTTTTACAATGCTCTTCACATGGCTAAAGGTCTCGAAGCTGGTCCGGCCGTGGTACTTACCCATGCCGCTGTCCCCCACGCCGCCAAAGGGCAGGTAATGCGATGCAAAATGGACAATAGTGTCATTGATGCACATCCCGCCTGATGATGTACCTGATATGACACGATCCTGCTTCACCTTGTCCCTGGTGAAAATATAGAGTGAAAGGGGCTTGGGCCGGTCATTCACGAAGTTGATGGCTTCATCAAGATCGGTATAAGAGATGACAGGCAGGATGGGGCCGAATATCTCCTCGGTCATGATGGGGGCTTCCAGTGCGACATTGTCCATGACGGTCGGTGCGATGAATCTCTCATCCGGTTTGGTCCGGCCCCCGATCACGATATCTCCCTGGCTGAGATATGAACAAAGACGGTTGAAATGATTGCTGTTGATGATCCGGGCGTAGTCAGGGCTCAAGGATGGATCAGCGCCGTAAAATCTTCGTATCTGCTCCTTCAATGTTGCAAGAAATGCATCCTTGATTCCGGCATCCACCAAGAGATAATCCGGTGCTATACAGGTCTGGCCGGCATTAAAAAATTTCCCCCACGCAATCCTTCGTGCAGCGTACTCCAAGTGGACATCTGCATCCACAATGCAAGGGGACTTCCCCCCGAGTTCGAGTGTCACAGGGGTGAGATGGTGCGATGCAGCCTCCATCACGATCTTGCCGACCCGTGTGCTTCCCGTATAGAAGATGTAATCAAAACGTTGCGCAAGGAGCTCTTGGGCTGTCTCCGGTCCTCCCGTGGCCACGGCAATGAAGCCTGGATGGAAGTTAGTGCTTATGATCTTTTCGATCGCTTCGGTCGTGGCCGGTGCCAACTCAGACGGCTTCACCACAGAGCAGTTCCCTGCAGCGACGGCCCCCACGAGCGGTGCTATGGCAAGCTGGAAAGGATAGTTCCATGGTGCAATGATAAGCACGACACCGAATGGCTCCTTGGCGATAGAACATAAGGACGGCAGTAACGGCCTTGCCGTCATAACCGCCTTAGGCCTTGTCCAGCAAGGAAGTTTTCGTGCGATGTATTTTATTTCATTGAGGGTAGTGGCGATCTCGCTTGCGTAGGCCTCGAGCTTCGGCTTTCTCAAGTCGGATGCCAAGGCATCGAGGAGGAGACCCTCGTTGTCGCTGATGACACGATGGAGCTTCCCTAGTTGTTGAATCCTGAAAGAGATGTCCTTGGTTTTCCCCGAGGCAAAGAATTGCTTCTGCTTTACGATGATATCCTGAATGCTTGCATCCTGCATAGTATCCCCCTATTCATGTATCTATGAAAGAATAAGTAATGGCGATTCCGGAGGAAGGAAGTACCTGGGCTTTATCGATTTACCAGAACACGTTATGGGGGCAATCTCATGATGGTTTACCTGGTGCAGCACGGCAGGAGCCTCCCCAAGGAGGTGGACCCGGACAGGGATCTTACCGACCAGGGCAGGGCCGAGGTAGAACGGGTTGCATCCAAGGCTCGCGGGATCGGGCTCAGCGTCGCACTTATCATCCACAGCGGGAAGACCAGGGCACTTAAGACTGCAGAGATCCTTGCCTCCCGATTGACGCCCGGGAGTCAGCCGGTAATGGAGCCGGGTCTGAACCCGCATGATGACGTGGCGGCTTTTGCCGCGACACTCCCCGCCAGGGATAACCTCATGGTGGTAGGCCACCTGCCCTTCATGGAGCGGCTCGTGTCGTATCTCATCACCGGGACGCCGGAAAAACCTGTGATCCGGTTCAGGAACGCAGGTATCGTATGTCTTGAGTACGACCGGATGGAAAATACCTGGGCCATCGAATGGGTGCTGACCCCGGAGATCGCCTGAATAGGATGGAAAATCCCTCAGCACCGCATCTTCCGCAGATTTTTATCGGCACCTCGGGATGGAACTATGGCCACTGGAGAGGGGCCTTCTATCCGGAAAATCTTGCCAAGACAGATCTCATGGGCACATACAAGAAGAAGTAGAGAAACGGCATTCAATCTTCCTCCGAAACCATGACCTTGCAGGGCATTCCTTGATGCGGTCAACCCCTGCCAGGCGTATATTTATCTGTCTGTCATCGCCTCCTGTATTTTCCTGGCAAAATCATTTAAACTGAAGGGTTTCTGGATAAAATGCACCCCTTCTTCCAGCACTCCGTGATGCACTATGACGTTTGAGGTATATCCGGACATGAAGAGTACCTTTATATCGGGTCGGATGATCCCGAGCTTGTCCCTGAGCTCCCTGCCGCTCATGCCCGGCATGACCACATCCGTGATCACAAGGTCGAAGCGGGCATCCTTTTCTTCGCATATGGAAAGGGCCTCCAGGGGACTCCCCACAGCCAGAACCGAATACCCTATGGTCTTAAGCATATCCGTTGTCATCTTGCGCATCAGATCGTCGTCTTCCACCAAAAGGATTTTGCCTGATCCCAAAGCCACCGGTTGTTCGAGGATCTCTTCAGAGACTTCCACTCCATCCATGCTCCTGGGAAGATAGATCTTGAAGGTGGTACCCTGCCCCTGCTCGCTGTAGACATTGATGAATCCATTGTTCTGCTGGACGATCCCATACACGGTCGCAAGCCCGAGCCCAGTGCCCTTACCGATTTCTTTGGTGGTGAAAAAAGGTTCGAAAACATTTTGCAGGGTTTCCTTATCCATTCCCGACCCGTTATCGCTTACCGCCAGCAGTACATAGGGACCGGGTGTCGATCCGAGATGCACCCTGCAATAGTCTTCATTCATGAGAATATTCGCCGTCTCAACAGTTAGTTTACCCCCATGGGGCATGGCGTCCCTGGCATTGACCGCCAGATTGACAAGGATCTGCTCCATCTGCGAGAGGTCGAACCTGATGCTCCAGAGGCCTTCCCCCGGATAGAAACGCAGATCTATGTCCTCACCGATGAGCCGGGCAAGGGTCTTTTGCGTGCTTGAGATGAGGTCGTTGAGATTCATGGGCCTGGGCGAGATGATCTGCTTACGGGAAAAGGCCAGGAGCTGGGCGGTGATGTCCTTGGACCTTCCGGCCGCCCTCTCAATCTCCATTAAATCGTGCAGCAAGGGATTGTCCGGTTCCAGACGGAGCTTAATCAATTCCGTATATCCGAGAATAACGCTGAGCATATTGTTAAAATCATGCGCCACCCCACCTGCAAGGCGTCCCACAGACTCCATTTTCTGTGCCTGAAGCAGTTGGGCCTCAAGCTTTGCTTTTTCATCTTCCGCCCGCTTGCGCTCGGTGATATCCCTTGCCAGGACACGGAAACCTTTGGGACGGCCTGCATGGTCTCGCAGGATTGTAGAATTCGCTTGATGGGTGCGGACAGATCCGTCCTTGCGGATAACTTCATAATCCATCAAAAACTCGGTTTTCCCGGTCTCAAACATCGGGTGGTAAACCTCATACATATGCCGTGCCGTTTCAGGAGAGTGGTAGTTTCGATAATTCATGCCGACTAATTCATCGCGTTCATATCCCAACAGCCTGCAGCCGGCATCGTTGACAAAGGTGAATGATCCCTTGAGATCAACCTCATAATACCCTTCTTCCATGGTATCCAATATTGTCCTGTAGCGCTCTTCACTCAGGCGAAGCGCGTCCTCGGCCTTTTTACGCTCGGTCACATCCCTCACCAAGATACGGAAACCCTTTGGCTCTCCTGCATGGTCTCGCAGGAGTGCGGCATTCGCTTGATGGGTGCGGACAGACCCGTCCTTGCGGATAATTTCATAATCCATCATGAACTCCGGGTTACCTGACTCAAATATCCGGTGATAAACCTCATACATATGCCGTGCCGTTTCAGGAGAGGAGTAGTTACGATAAGTCATGCCTATCAATTCATCACGATCGTACCCCATCAGCCGGCAGCCGGCATCGTTGATAAAGGTGAGTGTACCCTTAAGATCATCCTCGAAATACCCTTCTTCCATGGTATCCAGGATGGTTCGATATCTCTCCTCGCTCTTCTTGAGAGCCTGTTCCGCTTCGATCCGCTCTGTGACATCCCTTCCCACGCCCCAGAATCCGATGGGCTCGCCCGAAGGACTGAGCATCAGGGAGATGGACATGTCAATTATCCTCCTAGACCCATCCTTTCTGATGATCACATGATCGAGACTTCGTTTCGGTCTGCCCGTGCGATAGATCTCGTTGAAGAACTGGTAAGCCCGCTTGGCCGTCTCCGGTGTGGTATAGGCCTTGTAATTCATGCCCATGAGTTCCTGGCGTGAATACCCATGGTCCTCGCACAGGGAGTCATTGAAAAAGGTATAGTTGCCTTTCAGGTCAATCTCGAAGTATGATTCCTGCATACTTTCAAGGATAGTGCGGTACTTCTTCTCGCTCTCACGGATAGTTTCTTCGGCTTGTTTGCGCTTGGTGAAATCGCAGCCAATGGTATTCATCATCTTGTTAAGCGCATCTGCCAGAGCATCTATCTCATCATTCTTATCCGTTAACTCAAGCCGGAGCGAACAATCTCCTGTGGCAGCCCTCATGACTGCGTCAGTCATTGTTCTTATGCGTTCCTTTTTTGATTTCCCGGCCATATGTATTGGAACCTTTAATCCTTTCTCGTTAAAATATAAGCCACCATGCCTCAAAATCAATCATGGCCTGGAAACACATGTTCTTGAGGCGCTCAAAGGGAATTATTATTTTAGTAAATAATACTACATTTCCATCCATGTCACCTTCCCATTTTTGAAAATCCCCCTGCCGCATACACGGCCTTTGTGATAACAATGACCTTACTGTGTAGAGCCCGGCGAGGTAAGGGCATGCATAAACCGGCATATAGAGTGCTCCATGCCAAGGGGCTTCTTAGGGACAGGGCGGCAAAGGGCTTAGCGCTTCTTGAGAATTGCAAATCGTGCCCACGCTCATGCGGGGTTAACCGGCTCCAAGGTGAGATGGGCTTCTGCAAGACTCTCAGGCTTGCAAAGGTGGCGAGCTTCGGCCCGCACTTCGGCGAAGAGGCACCGCTGGTAGGCACACATGGATCAGGCACTATCTTTTTCAGCTCGTGCAACCTGCTCTGCTCATTCTGCCAGAACCATGACATCAGCCACTTGCGCGAAGGTGATGAGGTAAATGCTCCGGAGCTCGCCGGCATGATGCTGGACCTTCAGGACAGCGGATGCCACAATATAAACTTCGTAACGCCATCACACGTGGTCCCCCAGATCCTGGAGGCCCTTGTCCTTGCTGCAGATGCAGGGCTTAACCTACCGCTGGTCTACAACACCGGCGGCTATGATGCCCTGGAGACCATCAGGCTGCTGGACGGCGTGTTCGACATCTATATGCCCGACTTCAAGTTCTGGGAAGAAGAGCCTGCAAAAACATTCTGCGCAGCACCGGATTATCGGCAGTTTGCTATTGCTGCCTTCAAAGAGATGCATGACCAGGTGGGGGACCTTGTCTTAGATGAACACGTCATCGCCCAAAGAGGTCTGCTCGTGCGGCACTTGGTTATGCCGGTCGGCCTAGCAGGTACGGAAGAGGTCATGCGATTTCTCGCCCAAGAGATCTCGATGAACACCTATGTGAACATCATGGACCAGTATCACCCCTGCTACAAGGCTGAATCAGATCCGAGAATAGATAGGAAGATCACGGCTGCCGAATACGAGGATGCCTTGGAATCAGCACTGAGGGGCGGGATACACAGAATCGATTCTCGATCAAGGTTCAAATTGATTTAAATGATGATAAGGGATTTAGATCAAGTTAAGTTCCCGGAGTTTATTGAGGAGCTTCTGTTTATCGACTGGCTTGAGAAGATACCAGTCGGCCCCTGCCTTCATGGCATTTTTTATATCATCCGACTCGGATAAAGACGAAGTCATTGTTATGTAAACCTTATTCATCTGCTTCACCCCCATTTGTGTTTCCATCTCGCGGATCTTTCTTACCGCCTCATGTCCATCCATGTTGGGCATCATGATATCCATGCAGATGAGGTCATACGGCTTGTTTTCTTCCCATGCCATTTGAAAGGCCTGGACGGCCTCGTTCCCATCTATCACCACATGACATGTTCCATATGGTGAGAAGATCTGTTGAAAGAGCATGCGGCTGGTAAAATCATCATCGGCGATGAGCATCTTCATGTCTTATCTCCCGTTAAGAAACCCCAAACTGCTTTAGGATGTCATCCAATCTAGCCCTGTCGACAGGTTTGTCCAGATAAGCATCACAGAGTTCGTGCAGCGATGCAAAGGCATTATCTTCATCCATGAGGCCTGTGGTGACGATGATCTTTACCCTGTCGGCAATGGAAATACCTTGTGCCTCTTCCGCACTGCGGATCTCCTTGAGCACCTCCTGGCCGTCCATTTCGGGCATCAGGTAGTCTAGACATATGAGGTTGAAGGGACTGCCCTGCGCTAAGGCCGTGCTAAATGCCTCAAGGGCCTCCCTGCCGTCTTCGGCAATATGGCACTGCCCATAGGGGCTGAGCATCTTCTGAAGCAGGACGCGGCTGGTGAAATCATCTTCTGCAATGAGGATCTTCATCTCCTTCTCCTTTTTTACAAATCGTTATGCCCATCCAGTCCGTTTCAGGGTTTCTCTCAAGACCTCGAACTGCTCTTCAATCCCGGGCATGAGTACGGCCGCCCGCTCAAGGTCTCCTCCTTTCCCTGCCTTCTCCATCTCAAGGGCCGCATCTCGGAGATTATTGCAGCTTACATTGGCTGCAGCCCCTTTGATAGTATGCGCCTGCCGCTGCACGGAAGGGACATCACCATGAGCCAGATAGTCTTTTAATGCAAGGATCTGTTTGTGGATATCATTCAGGAACCCGACAACGATGGACTTGGCCAGTTCCTCGTCCCCCATGAGCCTCTTAAGGAGATCCTCGGCGTTGAATATGTCTTTTTGCCCATTGCCATCAGTTGTCTCCCCCTGAACTTTAGTGGCATGTACCTCTCCTGTCTCTTTTTCCAAAGGATTCTTGCCCAGCCATTTTATCAGCATATCTGAGAGTTCCCTCGGCTGGACAGGTTTTGCCAGGTAATCGTTCATACCTGCATTGAGACATTTCTCCCGATCCCCCTCCATGGCATTGGCCGTCATGGCAATAATGGGGACAACCTTGTTGATAACACCCGTTTCAGGATTCCGTATCCGCTGTGAGGCTTCATAGCCGTCCATCTCGGGCATCTGACAATCCATCAGGACAAGGTCATAGGGGATGCCCTGCAAGGCCTTGACGGCCTCCTTGCCGTTGGCCACTGCATCGGCCCTGTAGCCTATCTTTTTTAGAATGGATAGGGCCACTACTTGGTTGGTCGGATTGTCATCGGCCAGGAGGATGCGGATACGCGCCTTCTGTGCCTCTGTAATGGTATGCCGGGTGACCAGACCCTCTGCCGAGCCCTTGACCTTGTTCACCCTCCGGCCAAGAACCAGCTCAAGACATTCATGAAGCTGAGACTGGCGGATGGGCTTGGACAGGTATCCTGAAAAACCGATCTGTTCCAGTCTGGCCGCATCACCCCGCTGCCCCAGCGATGTCATCATGATCAAAAGCGTTGAGCTCACATCCGGGGCTTCCTTGATCCGCCGGCCGAGCTCCTCCCCGTTCATGCCGGGCATGGCAGGATCAAGAACGGCAACCAAGAAGGGATCGCCGCCGTGAGCTGAAGCACGAAGCTTGGAGAGGGCTTCTTCCCCATCGGCGGCCTCATCATATCTTAATCCCCACGATTTGAGGAGTGTGGCCATCAACAGCAGGTTCGTCTCATGGCTATCCACCACGAGCACCTTGACCCCGGAAAGATCTGCAAAATGCATGGCAGGCGGGGCGCTACCTTCCGGCTGTTTTTCAAACACGGAGGTGAACCAGAAGGTGGAACCTTTGCCTTCTTTGCTTTCCACACCGATCCGGCCTCCCATCAGCTCAGCGAGTTGTTTTGAAATCGCCAGGCCCAGGCCGGTGCCCCCATATCTGCGGGTGGTGGAGTTATCCGCCTGGACAAAGGGCGAGAAGAGCTGCCCGATGCGGTCTTTGGAGATGCCTACGCCTTTGTCGGTCACCGTGAAGAGGACCGTGGCCGTATGCTCGTCTTGTGATTCCAGCATCGCCCGGATGGAGACCTCCCCTTCTGAGGTGAATTTCACCGCATTACCCGACAGGTTGATGAGGACCTGGCGCAGACGCCCCGGGTCGCCCCGGAGCCAGGAAGGCACGTCCGGATCGACCAGACAGCATATTTCCAGTCCTTTTTCCTCCGCCCTTATTGCCAGCAATTCGGCAGTGTCTTCCATAACCGTGCGCAGATCAAAGTCAAGTTTTTCCAGCACCATCTTGTGCGCCTCGATCTTGGAGAAGTCCAGGATTTCATTGATGATGGATAAAAGGGCTTCACCACTCGATCTCACGATTTGGGCATACTTGCGCTGCTCGGAGGTAAGCTCGGTATCCAGGAGGAGGCCGGTCATGCCGATCACGCCGTTCATGGGCGTCCGGATCTCATGGCTCATGTTGGCCAGGAATACACCCTTGGCGGTGTTGGCAAGTTCTGCCTGGACGGCCAGTTCGATACATTGCATGTTGGTCTGCTCCAGCAGGAGGTTTGTTTCTTCCAGCTTCTTCTTCGACTGGAACAGTTCATCCTCTGCCTGCTTTTTTTCAGTGATATCCCGTGCGACGACGCGGAACCCCGTAACCGTCTCACCGTCAAAAATGAGACTCACGTCCTGCCATAGCCAGATCCTCCGGCCTTCCCTGGTGATGGCCGGGGTCTCATAATAGCTGGTCGGGATCTTCTTCACAAACTGCCGGCCGAACAACCTGGAGTGCTCTTTGTGGTATTCCGGAGGGAGGAATTCCAAGTAGTGTTTACCGATGATTTCGTCTAAGGTGTGTCCGAAGAACTTAGCCGCAGCGGGATTATGGAACCGGATGTACCCGGATGCATCGGTCTCGTAAATCAAGTCGCTGGCGTTTTCTACGAGTCGGCGGTAGCGTTCCTCGCTGAGTCTCAGGAGTTCTTCCGAACGCTTGCGTTCGGTGATGTCCTCCTTCACACCCAGATAGCTCGTGATCGTACCGTTTCCATCAATGACCGGCGAGATGGATGCATGCTCCCAGTACAGCTCGCCGTTCTTCTTGCGATTGTACAACTCTCCTGTCCATGTATTGCCTGCGGTTATCGTCCGCCAGAGCTCCTGGTAGACCTCTGGCGGCATCTTATCCGATTTGAGGATGCGGGGGTTTTTCCCAAAAGCCTCTTCCCGAGAATACCCGGTGACTTCCTCGAATTTGGGATTGACATATTCAATACTGCCCTGGGTGTCGGTGATAACGATGGAGGCAGGGCTCTGCTCGATGGCCCTCATGAGCTTCCGCAACTCCTGATCGGCCCGCCGGCGTTCCGTGATGTCTATATTGGTCCCCTCTATATAGGACAGCCTCCCGTCGCCGCCTTTTACGGCCCGGGCATTTATCAAAATCCAGAACAACGACCCGTCCTTCCGTCTGACCTGAACCTCATAATCCTTGACAACGCCTCTCTCGATTAGTTGTACGACTATTTTCTTTCCGATCGTCGGTTCAACAAACTGCTGATTGCCGATGTCGGAGACTTCAGAAATCATCTCCTCGGGAGAGGCGTATCCGAACATCTTGGCCAGGGCAGGATTCACACTGCTATATCGGCCTTCAAGGGTTGTCTGGAAGATTCCTTCAACTGCATTATCAAAGATGTCCCGGTATTTCTGCTCACTTTCACGAAGCGCTTCTTCCGCCCTCCTGCGCTCGGTAATGTCCTGGGCCGAACAGACCATGTATTCGACATTTCCCTCCGGATCCAGTTTCGGGGTTTTTGTAATGATCAGAAGACGTTTTTCCCCTCGGGCGTTGGTCATCCATTCCTCTGTGTAGGTCGAATGTTTTGCTGCAAAAGCCTTCTTGTTGGCATTGACATAATCCCCGGCAGTACCTTCAGGAATGATCTCCCACAGGGTCATGTTTTCGATGGCTTCCTTCGGATGCCCCAGGAAAGCAGCATGGGCATCGTTCACCCTTCCATAGGTCTCTTCGTCCTTCAGATACCATACCTGGATCTCGATGGTGTCCAGAATAAAATGGGTCATAGCGTTATTCCTTCAATACTAAAGGATCGATGAGATGTCGTATCCTTGCAGGACTTTCTGAATATACCCTTTCTGATCCCAGGATATATGAACATGTCTTCCATCTGTTCCGATACCCGCCCGGTTTTTATGGCCCCCATCTTGTGACCTATTTCGGCATTATAGATTTTTATACTTAACGGCTTGACTTTGGCTGTCCTCGAAACGATTTTATGAATATTAAACAGAAACAATCGATGAATGTATTCAAGAATAATCTATCCGACTCCGATTCATATCGGACAGAGAAAAAGGAATTTTGAGAGAGACTGAAAGGGCGGGATCAGGGGCCTATGGACTCAAAGCTACCCACCGTGGCCATTATCGATGATGATGTAACCTCTGCGATCATCCTTGAAAGCATGCTCAGAAAGGATGGCATCCGCGCCATCAAGGCATCCGGAGGCATAGCAGGGAGGGAGCTTGTGAAGACAGATATGCCCGATCTGGTCCTTCTCGATATATTCATGCCGGATGAAAACGGTTTCGACACCTGCCGGAAACTCAAGGATGATCCTGTTACTGCCGAGATCCCAATTATTTTCATGACCTCTCAATCGGACATCCAATCAAAGGTCTCGGGTTTTGACCTGGGAGCGGTGGATTATATCACCAAACCCTACATGCCTGCCGAGGTGCTGGGACGGGTACGGGTCCACATCCGTCTGCGCAACGCCATGGCCGCATTCATCGAATCGCAGATCGCCAGGCTGAAGCAATTGACTATCGCTCAGCAGTCGATCCTGCCCTCCCCTGCAGACTATCCGGAGGCAGGGTTCGATGTGTTTTACCGGAGCGCCCATGAGGCAGGGGGTGACTTTTACGATGTCCTGCTCGCAGGCGTGGAGGTCTTCGATTATGTTGTCGCCGATGTCAGCGGCCATGACCTCGGCTCTTCATTGGCCACATCTGCGCTTAAGGCCCTTATCCACCAGGGCCGTGCGACATTCTCACCGCCCATGGAAACCTTGAGAATGGTGAATAACGTCCTTGCTTCCGCATTTCCTGAAGAGATCTACGTGACCCTGGCCTATGCAAGGCTGAACCGTCAGCGTCGGAGTATGACCATAATCAACGCAGGGCATCCGCCGGGAATACTCATAAACGCTGCCGGCGAGATGACACTGCTGCCCTGGGCCGGCGATGTCCTCGGGGCATTCGAGCTCATCACCCTCACTGCCCATGAGGTGCCTGTCGTGAAGGGCGACAGAATCCTGATGTATACCGACGGGTTGATCGAAATTGAAGGATCTGAGCCGATATCGCGTCAGCAAGGCATGGAACGGCTCATTGCACTGTGCAACAAAACCCGCATGCTTTCTTTGAAGGATATGGTTGCGACCATCACGGAGGAGATCATTGGACAAAATGGCTCCCCCCCGGATGATATCCTGCTCCTTGGTGTCGAGGTGTAATGATGCCGGGCAGACAGTGGCGGAATACCAGCATCCGACGGACGTATCCATCAACGGTGGAGAATGTTGATGACTTTTGTGCCGAGATCACACAGGCCATGAGAGAGCACGGCCTGACGAATGACATCTTCGCCGTTGAGCTGCTTGCACGGGAGGCCATGACCAATGCCATACTCCACGGTAATGATTGTCAAGAGGACAAGAGAGTATGCATCATGTTCAGGATAATAAAAGATATGGTCATCATCCGCGTCACCGATGAAGGAAAGGGCTTCGACTGGCTCTCTATGCCCTGCTGCGCACCTGACTCTGCGAAGGCCTCGGGGCGAGGACTGAAGATCTACTCGATGTATGCCTCGCGGATCGCATTCAGCCGCAGGGGAAACAGCGTCATCTTATCGAGGAGAATAAGCAAGAGGAAAACAGATGGCTGAATTAGAGATTACGAAACACGACAGCAGTGCCACAATAAGGCCCGTGAAGAACATCGTTTCGTCCACGGTTCCGGATATACGTTCGGAGATAAAAGCTCTCATTGCCGAGGGGGTAAAGGACATCGTGATCGATCTGGGAATGGTGGAGATTATGGACTCCATGGGGATCGGGCTATTCATCTCCGCGCATAACTCCCTTTTGAGGGCTGGTGGAAAGATAGTGGTAATCAATGCATCTAAGGACCTGCTCGACATATTCAAGGCCATGAGACTCGACCAGCACTTCAACATTTCCGGATCATAAAGGGGGTGGATTTTATGGGTGCAGCTGACGATTCAGTTCTCAGTGAATACATAACAGAGTCAAGAGAGCATCTGGCCGACATTGAGAGCGACCTCTTGACCATGGAGAGTATGGGTGCTCAGATAGATGAGGCCCTGGTGAACAAGGTCTTCAGGGCCGCTCACTCCATCAAAGGAGGAGCCGGCTTCTTGGGCCTCCCCAAGATCCAGGAGCTCGCCCACAAGATAGAGAACAACCTTGACATGATTAGATCCCGGGAGATGGTTCCCAACCCCGAGGTGATCAATATTCTGCTCATCGCCTTTGACAAGCTCAAGGCTATGCTCGACAACCACGAACAGAGCACCCAGGAAGACATCACAGACCTCGTCGTGTCCCTGACAGGCCTGGCTTCCACCCATCTGCCGCCTGAGCAAAAGGCCTCGCTCACCACAGAGGTCAAGCTCGCGGATCTCGGATATCAGACCTTGATCAAGGTCTCGGAATTCGAGCTACAGCACGCCCGTATGGGCGGCAACTACATCTATCTTGTCGAATACGATCTCATACACGATGTACACCGGCTGGGCAAGACACCGCTATCCCTCATTAAGAACCTCGAGTCGGGCGGGACTATCTTAGATTGTGCACTCGATTTTCAGACAGTCGGAACGCTCGACGACGAACCGATGTCATCCATTCCGTTCCACGTACTCTATGCCACCATCATGGACCAATCCCTCGCGCAGGTCTTTTTCGAGGTGCCTCAGGAAAAGATCCACCTTATCGATGACCGGGCAGAGGCTACAAAGCCAGCTGCAGCTGCGCCTACCGCAGATGCGGCCCCGAACATTATCCCCCCTGAGGCACCCAAGGCTCAGGTCGTACAACCCCTGGCCGCACAGGCACAGACCGGACAGTCTCAAGCCTCTCCTCAGCAAGGTCAGACAGGGGCGGTGGAGACCACGCTCAGGGTCGGTGTCGGCCTGCTCGAGCAGCTCATGACTTTAGCCGGAGAGCTGGTCCTGAGCCGTAACCAGCTCGTGGAGGCCATTGCGAAGAGCGACCAGCGGCTGATCCACGCAAGCTCCCAGCACATAAACCTCGTCACCTCGGAGCTCCAGGAGACCATCATGCTCACGCGCATGCAGCCCGTGGGCAACGTCCTGAACAAGTTTCCGCGAGTGGTGCGGGACATGGCGCGCGGACTCGGCAAGGAGATCAGGCTGGAGATCACGGGCCAAGACACGGAGATGGACAAGACCCTCATCGAAGGGCTGTCGGACCCGCTCACCCACATGGTGCGCAATGCCGTGGACCATGGGATCGAACCTGCAGATGAGCGTTTGCAGGCCGGCAAGGACCATACCGGCACCATCCGCATCAAGGCATCCCATGAGGCCGGCCAGGTGGTGATCACCATTGCCGATGACGGCAAGGGGATTGATCCTGAGAAGATCGCCTCAGCGGCAATAAATAAAGGGCTCATTACTCCGGATGCGGTAAAGACCATGTCGGACAAGGAGAAGATGGCCCTGGTCTTTCTGCCCGGCCTCTCCACTGCCCAGAAGGTGAGCGACATCTCAGGCAGGGGGGTTGGTATGGATGTGGTCAAGACCAACCTGGACAAGCTGGGAGGCAAGGCGGAGATCACATCGGAAAAGGGTAAGGGAACAACATTCACCATCAAGCTGCCGCTGACCCTTGCCATTATCCCGTCTCTCCTCATGTCTATAGGGACGGAACGCTACTCCATCCCCCAGGTGAGCGTGTCAGAACTGATCCGTATCCCTGCGGAACAGGTCAAGAAGAGAATCGAGGTCGTCGGATCTTCTGAGGTACTCCTGCTGCGTGGCAACCTCATCCCAATCATCCGCCTCGCAGATGCACTCGGGGTAAAGCGCACCTATTGCAATGGAAACGGTGTGTTTAAACAGGACAGGCGTGAGCGGATCGCAGACCGCAGATCCCCCCACTACGCCCTGACAGAGACATCTCACGGCGATGATGCCCATGATGACAATAGAAACGGAAGAACGGACAACCAGAGACGCTGGCATGCCGGAAGCGATCTGAATATCGTGGTGGTAGACACCGGGACCATGCAGTACGGCCTGGTTGTCGACGAACTCCATGACACCTCCGAGATTGTGGTCAAGCCCATCGGCAGGCATCTCAATCACTTGCATGAATATGCCGGGACTACCATCCTGGGCGACGGGCAAGTGGCGCTTATCCTTGATGTGTCGGGCCTGGCGGTCATGTCGGGGCTCACGTCGGTCTCAGGCTCGGCCAGGTCCCAGGAACTGGCCATTCAGGCCGATGCCGAGCAGCTCCAGGATATGCACACCTTCCTCACCTTCCGAAATTCTCCAAAGGAAGTCTGTGCCGTCCCTCTGGAGCTTGTTTCTCGTATTGAACAGATCGACCGGTCACAGGTGGAAACCATCGGAAACAAGCGGACCATGCAGTACCGCGGTGCCAGCCTGCCCCTTGTAACGCTCCATGATGCAGCACAAGTAAACGAAATCGCCCCGGATCAGCCTTTGGTGGTCATTGTCTTTACCATCGGCGGCCGCGAGGTCGGCCTGTTGGCAGCCATGCCAGTGGACGTGGTTGAAACCAATGCTGTAATAGATCAGGTCACGCTCCGGCAGAAGGGGGTCATGGGTTCTGCCATCATCAAGGGCGACACTATAATGATCTTAGATATATTCGATCTCATGGATGCCATACACCCCGAATGGATAGATGAACGCAGGCGGGATCGCCCCGCATCCGAAGGGGTCACCATCCTCCTGGCCGAGGACTCGGACTTCTTCCGCAACCAGGTAAAAAAGTTCATAGAGTCGGACGGATACAATGTTATGGCCGCTGAGGACGGCCAGGCTGCATGGGAGCTCCTCCAGAAGAACCCCGACAAGGTATCACTGGTGGTCACTGACGTGGAGATGCCGCGGCTGACCGGCTTGGGCCTGACCCAGAACATCCGGGCCGACAAGCGCTTCGACAAGCTGCCGATCATTGCACTCTCCTCATTGGCCAGCGAGGATGACATGGCACGTGGCAAGGCCGCCGGGGTGAACGACTACCAGATCAAACTTGACAAAGAAAACCTGCTCACGGGAATCCGGCGGTTCCTGGATCAATCCGCTGGGCTTAATGCTGATACAGATAAATAGTAAGGAAAGGAGAGAGGGTATGAGTATACTGACGAACATGAAGGTGGGCAAGCGTCTGCTATTGGGATTCACCGCAGTGTTGATCCTCCTGGTAATCGGTACCGCTGTGGGCATATGGGGGATAAGCAACATGAACAAAAGAATGGATGATGCCATTGAGGAAGGTCGCAAGATGGCCATGGCCGGTGATATGAAGGCTGCCATTGAAGAGATCCTGTTTAATATCCCACAGGTCATCATCGCTCCTGAAAAAGCTGCCAAACAGGAAAATCTCGATAGAATCAAGATCCTGCGGGAAAAATACAAGAAGGACTTGGAGGAGCTCAAGACCTCTGCAAAGACCGAGGAGGGCAAGCAACTCCTGGCAGGTATAGAAGATTCGATTGTCAGGGCCAGGGAGTCCGACAACAAGATGCTCGACCTGGGCATGGCCGGTAACACCAAGGAAGCCTTAGCACTCTTTAGCGAGAAAGGCGGACAGAACTTTGCAAGTATGATGGCAACTCTCGATAAATACGTGGAGTGGAGGCAGAAGAGCATCAATGATCTTGCTACTGCAACAGAGTCTCTCAGAAAAACACTCATATCACTCATGGTCGTCTTCGGTGCCCTGGCCATAGGGCTCGCCGCAGTAATCGGGGTCATAACCAGCCGCAGTATCACCAAGCCCATCGAAACAGCCAGTGCCCACCTTGATGAGATAGCCAAAGGCGACTTCTCTATCGCTATCTCTGAAAATGCTCTGGCACGTCAGGATGAACTCGGGAAAATAGCACGTTCCATGCACAACCTGAACCAAAGTGTGGGCCGGATGATCAAGGATGTCAGTCAGGGTGTAACCACGCTGGCATCTGCATCCACCGAGCTCTCTGCCATTTCCAGCCAGATGACGGACGGCGTCGGCAGGACATCCATGCAGGCCAACTCAGTATCTACCGCAGCAGAAGAAATGAGCACGAACGTGGTATCGGTGGCCGCCGGCATGGAGCAGGCTACGGCCAGCCTCACCATGGTGGCAACGGCCACGGAGGAGATGACCTCCACCATTGCAGAGATCGCAGGCAACTCCGAGAAGGCGCGGTCCACAACCAATGAGGCCGTTGCGCATGCGACACGAGTATCAGACATGATCAGTAAGCTGGGCCAGGCAGCGCAGGAGATCGGCAAGGTGACAGAGACCATCACGAGCATCTCTGCCCAGACAAACCTTCTTGCTCTAAACGCCACTATCGAGGCAGCTAGGGCAGGTGCTGCAGGCAAGGGCTTTGCCGTTGTAGCCGGTGAGATCAAAGAGCTTGCCCAGCAGACCTCAGGGGCCACTGAGGACATCAAAAACAAGATCGCAGCTATCCAGTCCTCCACCGCCGAGACCATAGGGGACATCGAGGCGATCACAAAAGTGATCAGCGAGGTGAGCGAAATCGTCACGACTATTGCAGGCGCCATCGAGGAGCAGTCCGTGGTCACCAAGGACATTGCCCGTAATATTGCCCAGGCGACCATGGGTGTGAAAGACGCCAATGACCGGGTGGCGCAAAGCTCGAGTGTCACCAAGGACATCGCAAGGGAGATCTCGGGGGTCAATCAGGCGGCCTCGGACATGACCAATGCGAGCTCCCAGGTCCAGTCCAGCGCTGCCGAGCTTTCACAGCTGGCCGAGCAGCTCAGGGAGATGGTGGGAAAATTCAAGGTCTGATAGTAAAGCCTGCGGTTACATCGCAGATAAGAGGTAAAAGTTCATGACAGCTCATGCTGTGCAGAAAGATGCCCAGGGGGTTCTCATAACCACGTTCTCTCTTTCCGGTACCATGTTCGGGATGGATGCAATGCGCATCCAGGAGATCGTCGGCGTAGGGGAGATTACACAGGTCCATCACGCACCTGAGTTCATCGTGGGGCTCATGAATCTCAGAGGCAAGATCGTCACTATAATCGATCTGGCAAAGAGGCTCGATCTGGCCAGCCAGGAGATTAAGCAGGACAACCGCGTCCTCATTGTGGAATGGATGGGGGAATATCTGGGGCTCCTTGTGGAGAATGTCTTCGATGTCATCCATCCTGACCCCGATGGTGTCTCACCGCCTCCCGAGAACATACAGGAGGCACAGGGAAAGTATATAGAGCGGATGTACCAGGACGGCAAGAGACTCATCACCATTCTGGATGTGGATACCGTCCTGACGGAAGAAGAACAGTAAGGACGCACTTGCATGAAGGTCCTGGTCGTCGACGATACGGTCGTGTACCGTAAGATGGTAAGTGATGCCCTTGCAACCCTACCGGGGGTGGAGGTTGTGGGGTCTGCTGCTAATGGCAAGATCGCCCTGGCACTGATCTTAGAGCTGAAACCCGACCTTGTAACCCTGGATATCGAGATGCCCGAGATGAACGGGATCGAGGTCTTAGAGGCCATACGGGACAGGGAGATCAGCGTGGGGATCATTGTCCTTTCCGCCCTTACCCTGAAGGGGGGTAAGCTGACCATAAAGGCCCTGGAACTCGGTGCCTTTGACTTCATCACAAAACCTGCAAAAGCGAACATGGAAGAAAGTCTCAAGGTACTCAAGGAGTCCCTTGCACCGTTGATCCGGGCATATGCACAAAGAAAAGAAGTCCGGACAATCCTTTCAGGCAAGGCAGTGCCTGCCGCACCTCCCCCACCCTTGGCCACGCCGGAGAGACCGGGGGTCGAGACCGTCGCCAGCCGCATGCAGGCCATTGCCCGCGCATCGAAACCCGAGCTCGTGGCCATCGGTATCTCCACCGGGGGACCCAACGCACTGGCGGAGATGCTCCCCAAGCTCCCTGCCAAACTGGGTGTTCCCATTCTCATTGTACAACACATGCCGGTCCTTTTTACCCAGTCGCTCGCTGAAAGTCTTAATAATAAATGCCCATTCACGGTCAAAGAGGCGAAAGATAATGAGTTCATCATTCCCAATACCGTCTACATAGCGCCGGGCGGGAGTCAGATGAAACTTCTTAAGAGTCCCGGAGGGGACAAGCTCATCAACATTACCGATGACCCTCCTGAAAACCATTGCAAGCCCTCTGTCGATTACCTCTTCAGGTCGCTGGCGCATAATTTCCCGGGCAAGTCCTTAGGTGTCATCATGACCGGCATGGGCAACGACGGGGTTATGGGGTTGAGGCTCATGAAGCGCCACGGAGGCATCGTCATCGCCCAGGACGAAACGACCTGTACGGTATTCGGCATGCCGAAAGAGGCCATTACCGCCGGGGTGGTGGACATTGTATCTCCCCTTCATGAACTAGCAGGGGTGATAACCAAGGCCGTCAGAGGATATCCCGCGTGAGCATCCTTCCCGATGAGGTCAAGGCCATTTCCCAGTACATCTATACCCTCTCGGGGATATCACTGGACGCTTCGAAGGGGTACCTCATCGAGAGCAGGCTCGCTCCATTGCTCAAGGAGACCGGGCTCAGCTCATACAGCGAGCTCTATTTCAAGTCAAAGTCCGATCCTACCAAGACCTTGCAACGGAAGATCCTTGATGCCATCACCACTGGGGAGACATCCTTTTTTCGCGACACCTCCCCATTCGAGCTCCTCCAGCACAAGATCCTCCCCGATCTTATCGATAAGCGGGCCAAGACATCTGGCCGCCTAGGGCCTCTGTCCATAAGGATATGGAGCGCGGCATGCTCCACGGGCCAGGAGATCTATAGTATTGCCATCGTGCTCAAGGAGCTTTTAGGCGACACGGGCAATTATGCGCTCCGGCTGCTGGGCACCGACATCTCGGATCAAGCTGTGGCTACGGCCAGCCGCGGGGCTTTCAACGCAGTAGAGATCGAACGCGGTCTGCCCAAGGACAAGCTGACCAGATATTTCATACCCGAGGGCAGCATGTGGCGCATCAGGGACGAGATCCGGGCTATGGCCACCTTCAGGACCATAAACCTTATGGAAGACTTCAGGGGTCTGGGGAAGTTCGACATCGTGTTGTGCAGGAACGTGGCCATCTATTTTACGGAAAAGGATCGCACCTCCGTGTTCACCCGCATCGGCCAAGTCTTGGAGCCGGACGGATTCCTCGTCATCGGCTCAACCGAGTCTCTCTCCGGCATCTGCCCGCAGTTCGAGCCAAAGCGCTATCTCCGCTCTGTTTTTTATCAACTGAAACCTTGAGAGTGTCTTTTTATTATTAATCATCTTGAACGCCATACCCATCCACCCTACTGTATTGAGAGCAAGATATGCTCTTGGTGGATAGGCGGAATCCTTGATGATCAAGTACGGATTCAGGAGAATGTGATGAGCAATCGGCTCAGAGATGAGACAAGCCCTTATCTTCTCCAGCACGCCCAAAACCCTGTGGACTGGTTCCCCTGGGGTGAGGAGGCATTTGAGAAAGCACAGTCTCAAGATAAGCCAATCTTCCTCTCCATCGGCTATTCATCCTGCCACTGGTGTCATGTTATGGCCCATGAATGCTTTGAGGACGACGAGGTGGCTGCCCTCATGAACAATGCCTTCATATCCGTGAAGGTGGACCGCGAGGAGATGCCGCACATAGATAACATATACATGCAGGCCTGCCAGATCCTGACCGGCAGCGGCGGATGGCCGCTCACCGTCATCCTGACGCCCGACAGGCAGCCCTTTTTTGCTGCGACCTATCTTCCTAAAAATACGAGGCAAGGCCTCATTGGCATGATGGAGCTGATCCCGCTTGTGGGCAAGCTCTGGCACGAAAAGCGCCACGAGGTCATCAGCGAGGCCTCCCGGATCAGTCGGTTCATCAGGCAATCGACCGCCGTACGGCCGGGCGAAGGGCTGGACACCGGGCTCATTACCAAAACATATGCCGATCTCAAGGGCCGATTTTCTGGGGCCTATGGTGGGTTCGGACCTGCGCCGAAATTCCCCATGCCGCATAACATCATGTTCCTGTTGAGATATTTCATGCGGACACATGACCAGGATGCCCTGGACATGGCCGTCACAACACTAACCTCCATGCGGTTAGGCGGCATCTATGACCACGTGGGATTCGGATTCCATCGCTATGCCACGGATGAGCACTGGCTTGTTCCCCACTTTGAGAAGATGCTCTACGACCAGGCCTTGCTCTCTATTGCCTATACGGAAGGCTACCAAGCGACCGGCAGGACGGATTTCAAAAAGACTGCAGATGAAATCATTACCTATGTCCTACGAGATATGCGCACACCCGAGGGGCTTTTTATCAGCGCACAGGACGCAGACAGCGAAGGCGGGGAAGGAAGATACTATGTGTGGACCACTTCAGAGATAAAAGCCGAGCTTCTCGATGTCGATTACACGATTGCACGGGAGGCGTTTTCTCTCTTCGATGAGGGGAATTTCCCTGAGGGCATGGAGGCCGGGCTCAACATCATACACATGGAGCATGATGAGGAACACCTTGCCGAACGGTTTAATCTCGAGAAAGAAGTCTTTGTTGAGAGATTAAATCTGATCCTGGAAAAGCTGCGCAAGGCGCGCTCAGCCAGGGCAGCACCTTCTAAAGACTTCAAGGCGCTCACTGACTGGAACGGCCTCATGATCGCAGCCCTTGCCAAGGCAGGAGCGGTTTTTGATAGACCCGAATATGTGGATGCAGCAAAGACAGCTGCGGACTTCATCCTGGGCAATATACTCGTGAATGGAAGTCTGAAGCATGTATACATGGCCGGTGCCGCACGTCTTGAAGGGGGTCTCGATGACTATGCCTTCCTCATCTGGGGGCTTATCGAGCTCTATGAGGCCTGCTTTGAGCAGAGATATCTCAGTGCGGCCATCAAACTGAATACCGCACTCACAGATAACTTCCGTGATGGCCTCAATGGGGGGTTCATGTCCACTCTTAAGACCGGCGATGTGCCTATAGCCCGTATAAAGACGGCTTATGACAACGCCGTACCGTCAGGCAACTCGGTGGCCATGCTCAACCTCCTGAGACTTGCAGGGCTCACAGGCGACCTGACACTTAAGGACTTGGCGCAAGAGACAGGCAAGGCCTTCTCCAACCTGGTAAGCCGCATCCCCTCGGCATATACCTTCATGATATGCGGCCTGGATTACCTGACAGGACCGAGCTATGAGGTGGTCATAGCAGGCGACCCCGAACGCCAGGACACCCGCGACATGGTCCATGCCGTTCAAGGCCGGTTCCTGCCCCACATGACGGTGCGCCTCAAAAAAGGAGACAAGGACAGCGAAGAACCCCTGTTCAAGGACAAACACTCTCTTGAAGGCAAAGCCACGGCCTATGTATGCACAGGCTCATCCTGCCTGGAACCCACAACGGATAGAGCCAAGATGCTCGAATACCTTTCATCATAAGGGATAACAGGAAGCCCTGAGGTGAACTTTCCTTTTTCCATGCCTTTTCTCCTTGACAAGCATCGGCCTTGTAGTATCTTATTAAACTGTAATTCTGTTATGGTATGAAGGAGGATTTCAGGATAACCAACCGGACCAGTCAACGAGAATACCGTGCTGTGACGAGCTGTTTAAAGCCCTTTCCACCTGAGCCTTCTGATGAATATTAAGCGCAATACCCGCTGGGATTGATTTCAATTTAAGATGAATACCCCTCCTTTACCACGACCTCTCTGCATCGAAAGGGGTATGCAGTGGATAAAGGCGTTGGTCTTGTGGAACTGCTCGTTTCACTTGCCTGTTCATCCATACTCATATTGGCGCTGTATCAGTTTTACCAAGTGTCGGCTGTTACCCATGAGGAGATGAGAGAGGCATGGTACTGCATGCAGTCCCTCCGCCAGGCCTCAATACAGCTGAACAGCGATATGGTGCAGTGCGCCTGCCTGCTGCCCCAGGACCTCAAGATTGCGGTCGCAGGCGGCCAGCTCTTCATTGCCGGAGTGCCCGTCACATCAGAGCATCCGGGCATCCAAATATCGCAAAAAAGCCCCCCCTCATACTATACACTCATCATTTCCTCAACAGCGACAAGTGCGGTATTCGAAACCATAGACATTGACAATGACGGCCGCGCAGATTTCTGGGCAGACCTCGGCATGATCTCGGATAGCGGCCCTTGCGTAGCCTCACACAATTACAGCCGGGGCAGCACGAATGTTGCTTTTGCATGCCCCAAAAGGCCCATACCCGGAGACAGGGTGGTACCGGCTGTCCATTATGAACTGAAGGAAGACGGTCTCTATCGGAACGGCCAGCTCCTCGCCGAGTCGGTGGCTTTCTTTAATCCGAAAATTTCAGAGAATGTTCTCACTATTCAAATGAGGTCCGACTATCATGGAACCAAAAAAGAACTATCATTATCCTACCCCATCCAATGAGCACGGGTGGGTCCTTGCCTTCGTGCTCCTCCTCCTGGCAGTGGTCCTGGGGCTTACCATGGCATCCGCATCCATAATGTTCTACCATATGAAATCGAGCAACGCGTTCTATCACATAATAAAGGGACAGCTCTTCTCCCCCCAGGATGGAAACCCGCCGTCTTCCACCCGCAGCCTTCTTGGAGCACCTGAAGGGTGGGATCATATCTGTTTTTTCACAGAGCTTCCCGAACAGGCCACCAGCACGATGCGGTCTTATTCCTGGCGTGTTGCGCAGCGGGAACAGTGCCCGGATATTCCGGAAAACATCATCCGGACCATCCAAAGACCGTACCTAGTGGTTATCATCGATGATTCACTAACCATGAACGCCTCATCCGGCCAGGATTACCGGGATGATGCCCTCTACATAAAGCAACCTGCAGGCTCTACGGTTCATATTTCCGATACATGTGAGTTGGCAGACACCCTCACATGTGCTGAAGGCATGTACTTTACAGGTAGCTGGGGCAACTCATATCAGAGAGCCCCTGCACAAGGCGGTTTCTCCGGCGCTATGTCTGTGTGGGCGAAAACCTTTTCTTATGCCAGATCCCTCATTTCATCTTTAGAACTGTGCGAAGTGGCCCTCATAAGTACTTCACGCGGCACAATCAGCCCATTCACCATGGACTGGCAAGAGATCATGGCAGCCCTTGACAGTGTCCATCCCTCATCAGGTTCGGCCCCCTTGGCTGAGGCCCTGTATCAGGCAACCACACTATTCCCTTCGCAGTGCGTCACCGACAAGCACATCCTCCTGGTTACCGCAGGCGTGACGGTTAAAGACGGACATCTCCCCTCCTGGCTCAAGGACTATGATCATGACGGCAACTCACAAGACATTGCCTTAGAGGGTGAGGGCTCCCACTGTCTCGACGATGTATCGGCCTATGCAAAGTCTTTGGGTATTCATGTTCATGTCATTGGCAGAGATACGGACTATCTGAAAAATGTTGCCGCCAAGGGTGGAGGCAGGTACATGCCCGGGCGGGAGGTTTTCGCACCCGAGCAGGTGCTGGTTACCCAGCCGATGGTGCTTCTCAATGATCGGGAATTGACGCCTTCGAACTCCCTCGCCCGATTCGATCCGCCCTGGCTCAAAACCGATCCGTCCCTGTATTACCGGCAAGGTATTGTGAGTCCTTTCAGTCTGGTATCCTGCCCGGATCTTGTCTTAAACGGCCTTGCCCATGACCTTGACGTGGGCGAAGATGCCCTGTTCTTTTCCACATCACGTGACCAGCTCATCAAGATCACCATGCCCACAGGCGAGCTGACCTGGCTCGTCACAGGCATCGGAGGGGCCGTGCTCCACCGAGGCGACCGGATCATAGCAGGGCCGAACAGGACAGGTTTCATCTCATGCATCGGACCATTGCCACAGGTACTCTGGCAGCTCCGGGGGACATGCATGGATGCATCCGATTCCACGGTCTATATCGGTAACGGTTCCCTCATGAGTGCATACAACCTTGAAGACGGCATGGTGCTTGCTCAATTCGACATGAACCATCCCATACGTGTGGTGCGGTATGATCCGTGCACCGCAGAAGTATTCACGGGCACCTCCGACGGACTCGTCTCCATCATGAACCCGAGGCTCGAGCCTTTAGGAATCATAAACACCGCCAGTTGTGAGCCCATCATGGAGATACGGCCTTTCACCTGGCGCAAGAGGCTTCATCTTATTACGGCAAGCAGGACAAGGCTTGAGGGCCACACCCCTGAGCACATTGAATGGTCCGTCTCCCTGGAAGATGGGTCTCCCACGGGTATGGCAATCATGGACAACAAGATATTCTTAAGCACATGGAGAGAAGATGCTTCTTGTGGAGGTATCGACACCGGCGTATCAAAATTACTCGATTTTGACGCGCTGACAGGGAAACAAACCGGCACAGAGACCATGTTCATCGGCAGGTCATTTGGTCCATCCCTTGATCCGGACAGGGGTGTCATGAAATTCATATCAGCAACCGGCACAGTCTTTGATAAGGATATCTCCAAGCTGCCGGGAATAATACCCTGCACCCTGGGGAGACGACTCATCACGCATATCGAGTGAAAGAAGCCTTGTCTTCAACAGCGATCTCATGCCTTTCTCTTGTTCGACAATGTCAATGCTCGAGCATCTTTTCTGGTTCTTCTCTATGAAGCATACTTTCATGGTTTGCATCCTTTTCCCAGCCCATCGTTCTCACCACGAAGAGCACGAAGAAAATCCAAGAAATGCAGAACGGACATTGTTGAATTCATTTCCCCGGTCAGAGATTTCAAGAGTATTCTTTCCTTCGTGTTCTTCGTGCTCTTCGTGGTGGAATATCCCCTTTGTGTGCTCTTCAATGATCCGAGTATGCTTTACGGTGATGAACCTCTTTTCTTTGGAATCTCTCATTGCACTTTTTTGAGAAATCACCCCTTAAGTGCCCAATCAAATAAAAGTTCAAGAAGAATCTAAAGAATACCGATCATGCCCTTACTAATATCTTTCCCACAGGGAGGTGCTTGAATGGAACGGTTCAGAAATCGGCAAAAAGGCGGCTTTACCCTCGTTGAGCTTGCCCTGGTGCTGGTGATCATCGGATTGTTGATTACCGGAATACTCAAAGGAGAGGCCCTCATACGAAATGCCAAGGTCAAGAACCTTGTCAATCAGAAGGAAACACTCACCGCGGCCTTCTATACCTATTACGACAGGTATAACTATTATCCGGGAGATGCACCTAACCCGGCCGGCAACAATCTCCCCGTGCAAGGGCATAACGACAATGGAAATGCAAACGGCCAGATTGATGCAGCAGAGGAATGGATTCTCTTTCAAGATCTTACACTTTCCCAGATCATCAATGGGGGTTATACCGGAGCGGCAAACAGCGGCCCGACGAACGCCTTCGGGGGCACAGCAGTAATCCTATACACTACCAACCCGGCGATCAATGCAAACTGCGTGATATTCAACCAGATTCCCCCTGATGTGGCCCAGGAAATCGACAGGAAGTATGATGACGGGGTTTGGAATACAGGAAGCATACGGGCCGACACGATATATACCAATGCTGCGAACAAGACACTCTACTGGGGCATGTAGCGCCAGTACAGGATATCGGTTGTCTTAGTTTGACATGCCTGGAGTAAAGGGCCTGGCGGGTCAGGCCTTTATACAGACGATAAGGGGTGGGGTTGGGTGAAATGTATATCTCGGGTCAGAGGTGGTGGACGAAAAATCCCCTAAAGTCATCTCCGGCACGAGAACCTTGTGGGTAAAGATCATTGAGTGATCCTTCAACCTGAACGGCGTAAGGAACTGGAACGAACCCCATGGAAAAAAAGCGCATTGGCGATCTTCTCAAAGATGAGGGGATAATCAGTGATAGGGAGATCGGTCTTGCCCTTCTGGAGCAGCGTGCCACAAGGGAACGGGTCGGTGACATACTCATCCGTTTAGCCCTTGTCACCCAAACCGAGCTTGCCCAGGCCGTTGCAAAACAGTTCGGCATCGAATTCCTTGAGTTACGCCACTTCTCACCGCAAAAAGAAGCCCTCTCTGCTTTGCCGATACAATTCGCACGCGACAACTCGTTACTCCCGATAGGTGTCGAGGACACCACATTGATTGTTGCTACCAGCGAGCCGGATAACTCGAAGCTCATGGACCTTGCTTCTCGCGTCTCAAAGAAACGCGTCCGTTGCGTGGCGGCATCTCCCTCGCAGATACAGAAGCACATCGAAAAAGATTACTACCTCCTGGAACACCCCATCGATGAAGAGATCGAGCAGCAGCTCGAACACGCCAAATATAATCCGCATGATGTGGATACGGAAAAGCTGGTGAGATTGCTGATCATGTCCGCCATCAACTCACGTGCTACCGACATCCACATCACCCCGACCAACAAAACAACCCAGATACACTACCGCATCGACGGCATACTCTACCCGTTTTACTCCTTTCCCATCGAGGTGCATTCCAGGGTTATCTCGAGCATCAAGGTCAAGGCCGAGATGGACATTTCGGAGCAGCGCAAGCCCCAGGATGGCAGGTTATCATTTGATTTCTTGAATGAGAGCTATGACATCCGTGTCTCTACTTTAAAGGTCACCTATGGGGAGAACATGGTCATGCGCATCCTGGCTTCCTCAGAGGAGTTGTATAACATCCGGAGCCTTGGCCTGGATCCTGACGATATTACCCAGCTCAGGGACCTGCTCCACAAGCCTTACGGCATGGTCCTCGTCTCGGGACCCACAGGGTCAGGTAAAACCACAACCTTGTATGCGGCCTTGCGGGAGATCAGCTCCATAGAAAAGAATATCGTGACTGTTGAAGACCCCATTGAGTACCAGTTTCCGCTGATCCGCCAGACGCAGGTCAATGAAAAGGCCGGATATATATTTTCAAGTGCTGTAAGGGCATTCCTCAGGCAGGACCCGGATGTCATCCTCATCGGGGAGATACGTGACGGCGATACGGCGACCATGGCGCTACGCGCAGCTCAGACAGGACACCTTGTCCTTTCCACGGTGCATGCCAACGATGCTTCAGGCGCCATTCCCAGGCTTAAGGACCTTGGCATGAAGGACTACATGATTTCATCTTCACTGATATGCGTCATAGCCCAGAGGCTCGTCCGGGCACTCTGCCCGCACTGCAAGCAGGCATATGATTCAGGGGAGGATGAGCACCGCGTATTCGGGATCCAGAAAGGGACGACCCTGTATGCCCCGGTCGGATGCCCCAGGTGCATCAAGACCGGCTACCTGGGCCGGATCATGGTGGCGGAAATCCTCGTCATATCCAAAGAAATCGAGCGCCTCATCTCTCTTGGGTCACACCCCTTCGAGATCAAGGAAAAGGCCGTCCAGGAAGGTCTGGTTACCTTAAGCGGCGACGGTATCCGCAAGATCTTAAGCGGCAGGACGAGTTTCGCCGAGGTCTGGAGGGTGCTTAGGTAATGATCTATTCATACAATGCCCTCAAGAAGGATGGATCGATACTCTCATCCAAGGGCAACTTTGAGAGCATCAGGGAGCTGATGGATGCCCTTTCTTCTCAGGAATTGATACTCGTCAGCTACCGCGAGCAGAAGTACCAGATATTCGAGACCATCAAGACCCTCACCCAACCCAGTTTAAAGAGGATGGAGATAGCGGAGTTCTGCGAATCGCTGGCATCCATGATCGGCAGCGGCCTGCCGCTCTTGGACTCCATGGAAAGCATCAAGGACACGATCAGGGTGAAACGCTTGAGAGAGGCGATCGAGGTGGTGGTCAAAGAGATTGCCCAGGGAGAATCATTATCAGGGGCCTTTTCCCACCAGCCTGCCGTATTCCCCGAGATGCTCATGTTCTTCTGCAATATCGGGGAAGAGACCGGTACCATTCAAACTGCCCTGAGTAACACGGCGGATTATTTAAAAAGAGTGGATAGCATCGTATCCCAGGTCAAGAGGGCCCTTATTTATCCATGCTTCGTGGTATGTGCCATGCTGGGCGTCATCATTTTCTGGCTCTTTTTCGTTCTCCCCCGCCTGGTCGCAACATTCAAGGAGATCAATGTCCAGCTGCCCAATATCACGGTAAGCCTTGTCAACTTCGTCAAATTCTCAGAGCAGAACTGGTTCATATACCCCCTTGCGACTGTGGGCCTCATTGCCCTGTTTGTCATTCTCGGAAGGATTCCAAAGATGCGTTTTCTGCTGAGCCGCGCTGCATTCCGTCTGCCCGTGATCGGCGATCTGCTGAAATGCTCCACCCTTACCCTGGTATTCTCGAACATGTCACTCATGCTTCGCTCCGGGGTAACCCTCACAAAATCGCTCGATATACTTGAGAAGATCTTTCATAATGATCTTGTCCGCTCGGTCATCGTGCGCATACGGGAAGAGACGAACATGGGGAATTCGCTGCTGGAGGCCTTCAAGAGGACCGACTTCTTTGATGCCATCACATTAAAGATGATCAGCGTCGGAGAGAAGACCGGAACCTTGGATCAGAGACTAAGCTACCTGGCTGATACCTACGAACTCAAGACATCACGGTTTGTTGAGGTGATGGGTAAGATGATTGAGCCCATAGCCATAGTCATGACCGGAGGCATCTTCGTCTTTATTGTCATTTCACTGATCGGACCGGTGTACGATCTCATGTCAAAGCTCGGAGGAGGCTAGAGTGATGAACCAAGACCTTGCCTCTAAAAGGCACATCATGTTTCCTGCCCAGTCATCGTCCCACAAAGGATTTACCCTCATCGAATTGGCCTTCGTGCTTGTTATTGTCGGCCTGCTCCTCGGGCTTGGTGCGCAGCTCATACCCATGCTGGTCACGCAAAATAAACTCTCCGATGACAGAACGCGGGTCAAGGAGGCAAAGACCGCGCTCATCGGGTATGCCCTGGCCACCGGAAGGCTGCCGTTTGCAAGTTTAAGCACCAATGGATTAGAGACTCCAAACAAATATAATGGGTATCTCCCCTGGTCCACGATCGGAATTACCGGCGTGGATGCGTATCAAACCACGCTCTTCTATGCCGTTGACTTCAATCTTACTACAGCAGGATCCGTAACCCAGACCGTGATAGGCAAGCTCATATCAGACACCCCACCCCTCCCACCATCTCAAAAACTCTACAGTGACCTTGGAGCCGTGAGGGTAGCCTTTGTGGTCATCTCTGCCGGTCAAAATCGGATTTTAGATAATCCTCCCAATAATATTAATGGCAATACATTTGCTGCTCCCTCTGCCCCGGTCACATCGAACTATGATGATATCCTCGAGTCTGAGAGTTTGTCCCTTCTCAACGGAATAGCCCCTCCCTGATGAAATAACCTAAAGAAACCTAATCGTAATTCCGAGAACATAGGTAGCAGGTGAGGTGTACCCCTCTGCATTGGAGAACATGAAGGATATATTGACAAAAATTGTCTCCATGAAAATGGGCCCGGCGAAAGGCATTGCCGTTATCCTGGGTGAAGATGAACATGTGCTTGCTTCATATAGTGGTGCAGGGCGTGACATAACTCTCAAGGATATGAAAACCGTTGAGTCCTCTTCACTGAGAGAGATCTCCCGTAAGGCTCCCATGCTATCGCTCTGTTTCTCACCCAGGGGTATTTATTCGGATGTGGGTGAATTTTCCTGCATCAGTAAAGAGGCCACAACGGCTCACATCCGCGCAACCGTGGACAAGATCGGTCTCTTCAGAGATGACTACTGCATCACATTTACCAAGATACAGGATATCGACAACCTCAAGAGTAAATATTCCTACCTGGCCATTCCTCTACATGAGATGAACAAGACCGAGCTTCTCGATGAGAAGGAGGCCCTTGTCTACATTTTCTGCCCCATCGAGGCATCCATTGCAACAGCGGTGGGAACCGTAGACCCGAACATGGTGATCATTGTTTATGAAGATACCCGGTTCGTCCGCATTATCGGCGCAAAGGCCGGGGTCATTTATTATCTCATAACCATTCATTCTGCCGAATCCTTCGATGCGCTGGCCGACACTGTTGCAGGTGTTCGGGAGATGACTTCCATGTTGCTAAGTTCATATCAGGAAAAACCCCAGAAGGTCTATGCCATCGGACAAGGAGAGATCAGTATATCCGATCTCGAAAAGCATGATGTCCACGCAGAGCCGTTTAGTTTGAACGAATACGGGAAAACCGATCCTCAAACAGTAGTGCTCTTGGGGACTGCCCTGAATCCCTGTTATGACTTCACCCCTGAAAGGCTGCACCGGACCAGAAGGATTGTGGGGTATGCAAAGATATCTTTTGCCGTATCAATGGTCATGATCATGGTCTCGGCTTTGTACTTCGCCTTGGGGTGGAGTAATGCCATCAATGCACGAAGCTACGAGAAGAAGACCCATGCGGCAACCTATAAAAGCTCTCAAGAGCTCAAGGTGCTGGAAGATGATTATGCATCTCTCAGCAAGAACCTGAACCTGACCAATATAAACAATATTATCGAGACATATAAGGATTTCCAGGCAGAGCCCAAGTTACAATCAATCATGGAAACAATCTCCCAAAGGGTCCCAAAGAACGTCTTTATTACCAAGATCGAGGTCACCAGGGCAACCACACAAGAGGGCATGCCCCAGGCACGGGTTGCACCGGCCGCTGCAAATGCCCAGCGCACCTCTCATGCAAAATCATTCGATCTTGTAATACAAGGCATCATCAACTTGTCATTTCCACAGTCCAAAGAGGTCTTCTCCTCCTTTATCATGGCCGTGCAGGAGGTCTATAAAGTCTCTAAGGCCGAATATGTCCATAAGGAAAATGGTGCTGAATTCAGTTTGAATTGCGAGATGAAGCTATGAGGTACTACAGGGTAGCCATGACAATCGGTATCATCAGCGCCCTGCTGTTCACATCTTCCTTTGCCTATTATATTCACACCGCAAGGAAGGTAACATATAACCGCACAAAGCTGGGAGCTATTCTGTCGGCGAACTCTCATCGCAAAGACTATGTCAGGAAGATCGAGTCCATCAAGTCATACAGCTCCAAACTGATCGCCCTATCACATGAGCGAAATACAAATGTCGACTATGAGATCATATTAAAAGACTATGATGTAAAAAATTTGTTTTCCGAGGTTGCATCGACATATAAAAACGACATGTTCTTTCTTGACAAGGCAACTGTCGAGAGCACCTCTGCAGGGATCACGGTCACCATGAAGGGGTTTAAACTCGGGAGCGGGAATGAATGAAGATCGATAAGACATTAGTAATGATCTTCATTCCCCCTCTTGCGGCGATTATCCTTTGTGTCATCTCTCCTTACCTTATTCGCGAACATAAAAACTACACCCCCGAGCAGCCTGAATTTCTCACCTATGTAGATAAACTGGGTGTGTTCACCCTCAAGGTTGATCCCGACACCTCACCAACAGATATCAGGGATGTGTTTCGCCGCGAGTGGATCCTGCCTATGGCAAATCCGGGGGCACAACTTACAGCCGACCCGGTAAATTTAACGATGATCGTTGAGGCAGGAGCGGATAGCTACTGCATCATGAATGGACGGGAAATGCACCTTGGAGACAAGACAGATAACTTTCGCATAACATCCATAGGATCAAACCAAGTTTGTATTACTTATCACAACGGTACCAGGGAGATCCACCATGTCAAAGTATATTAAGTATATAGTTCTCACGGCTAGTTGTTGCTTTTTCCTTGTTGGTTGCACAGCTGCAAAGTTATTAAAGAAAGAGGATTTCTCTATCGAGAAGGAAAAGGCCAGCATAACACCTGTGGAAAAGGCAGAACCTTCACAGCCTTTATTGACGGTCAAGGTCGAACCTGTGAACCCGTTGAAGGGGAAGACCATAACACTCAATGCCAGTAATGCTGCATTCACCGATGTATTCTCTGCCATAGCACAAAGGGCCGGATTGGACCTGATAGTGGACTCCCGCCTCATTGCCGGGGAAGGGATCGGTATGTCCAATCTATCCCTTGATGCGGGAAAAGAGAAACAACAAACTAAGGGCCCCATCGTTCTCCCACCCGTTTCCATAGCCTTTAACAGGACGCCGCTTGAAGATGCCCTCGAGAATGTCTCTGTAGCATTGCACATATTCTACCAGGTGAACGGACACACCCTCATGGTAAGGGGCACTGAATCGAGAACGTATCACCTCAATTTCATCTCCTCCATGAAGGATACCGCCATGGCCGTAGGGGGGGATGTCCTGGGAGGCTCATCGAATATCTCGTCGAACAGCAGCAGCGGCACGGGGAGTTCAAGCAGCAGCTCGTCGGTCAGCAGCTCAGGGAATAATCCCTTAAGCGGCACGTTTTCCATCAAGGACAGCATCCCGGCAACCACCACCGACATATGTACCCAGATCGAAGACCAGGTAAAGGCCTCGCTTACCCGTGACGGAACATACTCCATCAACAGGGCCCTGGGTTTTCTCGAAGTCAATGACAGGAGAGACACCATAGAGCGTATCGATGCATACATAAAGACCATTAAGACATATTACAATTCACAGGTCCTGATCACTGCCAAGATCATAGAGGTATCCCTTAATGATACCAGCCAGTACGGCATTGACTGGACAAGCACACACTTAAGCGCCAGCGGCTTTGCCTTCAACCCCATTCAGCAGACACTTGCGCTCTCTACGGATAATCTTACACCGGCATTCGAAGTCCAAGCACACTCGGATGTGCATGGCTTTGATGCCACCTTGAATGCACTGGAGCAATTCGGAAACATCAAGGTCCTCTCGAACCCGCAGGTGCGGGTGACCAACGGCCAGCCGGCTATGATCAGTGTTGGAACAAACACTTCATATATCCAGCAGATAGAGCTCACCACCACCAGCACCCAAGGGGGGACATCGATCACCCAGCCTAACGTGACCCTCGGGTCTATCTTCGACGGCATCATGATGGGTGTCGTGCCGAATATCGACCTTGATACCGGCTCGGTAAACCTGAGCATCACCCCCATCAAGAGCCGCATCGAGAAGCTCGATGAACGCTCCATAAGCGGAAACACGTATACACTGCCGACGGTGGGGCTTGAGGAGGCATCCACCCAGATCCGGGTAAAAAGCGGAAACATCATCGCCCTAGGGGGGCTCATCAGCAAGAACCTCACGCAGCAGAACAATAGCATACCCATCTTAGGCGATATCCCTATTATCGGATACCTCTTCAGCCAGCAGACAAAGGGGGTTGAGACCGTCGAATTGGTTATTCTCCTGGAGCCTACAATCCTGGCCCAGTAATGAACGGCAGGGTATAAAACAATCGGAAACATCCCCGTTCCTGCAAAATGGCATATGGTGTGCGCTTCTTACCGCTCGGTCATGCCTTTGAGCATGGAGATGAGCTTTTCATCGGGTTGTCCGGACATATCCCCGAGATGAATAAGCGGTTTTATGCGCTCTCCATGGAAGTCCGATCCCGCGCTTAACAACAGATTGAGGGACCTTGCCTTCCCGGCAAGGCGATCTGTCATCATGGCAGTATGATGTGTGCTGTAGGCCTCGATCCCGGTAAGACCTTCGTCTTTCAGTCCCTTCAGGAAATCCGTTCCTGCATCCCCTGGGTGGGCAAGGATAAGCACCCCTGATCCCTTCAGCAGCCTCACCGTATCGATGAGATCGGGCAGGGCTGAGCGAACAATGGTTCCGATATCGCCTAACGCATAATCCTGATAAAAGTTCAGAAAAGGAGATACAGCCTTCGGTCCTGAGAGGTACTCCTGAAGCCTTTTGTCCCCGCGATTCCTCCTGATCAATGCATTGAGAAAGGTTACACCGGTCGGGACAGAGTGTCCCCAACTCTCTATATCCTCCTTCTTTATATCAAAACCCATCTTTGAGAAGATATCGAGGACCTCATGGGCCTTATCCCAGATGGTCTGAGAGTGATGATCAAGGAATTTCTTCAACGTTTCATCATCTGTATGAAACCCATAGATCAGGAGGTGATACTCCCTTTGATGAAATACTGTTGAAATTTCTACGCCCGTGAAAAAACTCAAGTGGCATGAAGCGGCCAGGCGCATACCTTCGGCCGCGGCAGAGATGTCCATGTGATCCGTGAAGGCCAACCCTTTAAGATTACACCCTAAAGCCATATGCAGGATTTTCTCAGGCGTATATTGCCCGTCTGAAGAATGTGATGTATGGATGTGGAGGTCATACATGGCGGGTAAATCCTATCATTAGGGATGCCGATAAGGCAATTGATGGTTGTGCCGTCAAGGAGCGCCGGATGAAAAGCGACAAATACCTCATTGATCAGATCAAACCCCAGGAATCCTGGAGGATATTCCGCATCATGGCGGAATTTGTGGACGGCATTGAGAATCTGTCCCCTTTGGAGCCCGCGGTTACCATCTTCGGGTCTGCCAGGTCAAAGCCCGGAGACAAGTACTACAAGATGGCCGAAGATCTTGGACGGATGCTGGCCGAAGAAGGATTCTCCGTGATTACGGGTGGAGGCCCGGGCATTATGGAGGCGGCGAACAAGGGGGCCTTTGAAGCAGGCGGCCAGTCAGTGGGCCTCAATATCGTGCTGCCCTTTGAGCAGAAGCTCAACCCCTACACGACCATCCACATCAACTTCAGATATTTCTTCGTGCGCAAGGTCATGTTCGTTAGGTATGCCATGAGTTATGTCATCTTCCCGGGCGGGTTCGGGACCATGGACGAGCTCTTTGAGGCCCTCACCCTTATTCAGACCGACAAGCTCAAGCCCTTCCCGGTGATCATGATCGGTTCCGAATACTGGGCCGGCCTCCTCGAATGGATCAACGACACCATGCTCAAAGAGGGCATGATCCTGACCGAGGACAGATCCATCTTCACCCTGGTGGACTCCCCGAACGATGCCGTGGAGATCATCAAGAATTCAAAGATCTAGTGAGGCCCTATCCTTTCCCGGACATGCTCTCCGCCCTTTTATAAGCTGCAGTGACCGCATCGATAACAGCCGAGCGGAACCCCTTGGACTCCAGGACCGCAATACCCTCAATGGTCGTGCCGGAGGGGGAGGTCACCATATCCTTGAGCTGACCGGGATGTCTTCCGAGTTCCAGGACCATGGATGCCGCACCCCGCATGGTAGCAGCTGCAAGCCTTAAGGACACATCCCTCGGCAGCCCGGCCTTCACGGCCCCGTCGGATAGTGCCTCCATGAACAGAAAACAGAATGCAGGGCCAGAGCCTGAAAGGGCAGTGACGGCATTGATAAATTTCTCTTCCATGTGAATGCATATGCCCACTGCGGAGAATATGGCATGCGCAGTCTGTTCGTCATGTTCCGTGCACGATGGAGATGGAGCAAAGACCGAAGCCCCTTCCAATACGAGAGAAGGGGTGTTTGGCATGACCCTCACGATCCTGGCCTTTTCTCCAAGCACATCGAGCATGCTGTTCAGGGTTATACCCGCAGCAATGCTGATGACGAGCTTCTTGGCAAGAAAACCCTTGATTTCTTTCGTCAGCGGCAGGATCTGATCGGGTTTGACCGCAAGGATTACGACATCCCGTGAACGAGCCAATTCCTGAGCCGAAGAGGCTCCATCGACTCCGAAGGACGACCTCAGATAGTCCATGCGGTCCGGTCTGATATCGAACACGCTGATATCATGGGGTGCTATCAATGCTTTCCTGATCAGACCGGAAATGATCGCCTCCGCCATATTGCCTGCACCGATGAAGCCGAGTGGTTTCATCACACCCCCTTACCATGCACTTGATGCATCATAGGATTGCCATAGTATGCATGCTTACGTCAACCTTCGGATCCGCCCAAGAAAATATGTAAACTTCTCCTTAAAAATATCCGATACTTTTACTATATGGACCGCTCAAAATACCTCAGAAAAATTCAAGGTGTTTTCTTCGAGGAATCCACCATCACCTTGGGAACCGGCAACACGCAGAAGACACAAAAGGTGAAGAACTACTGCCAGGCAGATCAGATCGATGAAGAGAAGGTCAAGCTTACCTTCCTGGGAAATGAGGGAAAACCTACGGGCATTGTCATCGAGATCGCCTACGATGAGTTCCTGAAACGATATACCCTTGACCCCAACTACCGGGTAAAGACCAAGGATGAGGCGGAACGGGACAGGCATATAGCCGTTGCCGAAAAGCAAAGGGCGCGCGGAGAGCACTACTCTGCCGAATTTGAGTACACGAATGCCCTGAAGATCGACCCTGAAAGCGTACGCGCCAACTTCGGCATCGGGACCCTGTATATGGAGATGGGTGATACCGGCAAGGCCAAAGAGGTCTTCCAGAAGCTCTCGGAGATCGAGGCCATCTTTGAAGAAGATAATAAGCACATCTTCAACGAGTTCGGTATCGAGCTGAGAAAGGCCAACATGATTGATGAGGCATTTGCCAACTACCAGAAGGCCATCACCATCTCACCGCAAGATGAGCATCTCTATTTCAATGTAGCCCGGATTCATTATGATAAAAAAGAATGGGACAATGCCCTTAAGTGGCTGCAAAAGGCCCTTGAGATCAACCCCCACTTCAGGGACGCCCAGATCTTCGAAACACTCATCATGAAGGAGATGAAGGAACAGGGTATTACCCCGGACACCATTAAGGAAGAATCTGGGAAAGCCGCTCTGTCTGCGGAATCACCCGATGGAGAAGAGGGTGAACCTGATGCCGGTACGAAGGAAAAACCTCCTGTTGAAGTGAATAAGAGCGCTCCCCCTCAGAGACAGACGGTAAAGCAATAGCCATATAGCCCTCTTGCTGATTTTCTTATCATGACATGTTCCTATACGACTTTGTACCAGCCTCTATCCTTTAGCCTTCGTGGCCTCCTCTTTCAACCGGACATAGGCAATCTCCACCTGTTTGCGGGTCTCGTCTTTTGATGCACTGTTGTCGATGAGCAGAGAAGCATAGCTGCGCTTTTCTTCGATTGATATCTGGGCGCGGACTCTTTTGAGGGCCTCTTCCTTGCTGATCTTGTCCCTTATCATGAGCCGCGTGATCTGCATATCCAAAGGACAGTATACCACGATGACCTCACTTAAGCCCTTGTGCATGCCCGTCTCGATGAGCAGCGGCACATCGAGAATGACCACCGCATCAGGGGAGCCGACCTTGATGGAGCCGATCCGCTCATTCATGGCCCTTATGACCTCGGGGTGGACGGCCTCTTCGAGCATCCTGCGCATGGCCGCATCGTTGAACACCAACCGCCCCAGGTGCTCCCTATCGATCTCACCGGTCTTCTGAAGGATCCCCTTGCCGAAGATCTCAATGATCTTGTCCCAGGCCCTCATGCCGGGGGCCACCACCTCGCGGGCCGAAGCATCTGCATCGACGATGAATGCACCAAGGTCCTTGAGGATGAAAGAGACTGTGGATTTCCCGGTAGCTATCGAGCCTGTAAGCCCGGCAACGAGCATGACTCCCCCCCGATGAGCGAGATGTTCCTGCCGGTATGCTCACCTTCCCTCCGGTAGGAAAAAAATGTCTCCCTGGTGCAGCACGTGCAGGACTGCACATGGTGAATCATATCCGGTGACACGCCCGCGTTTTGCGCCTGCAGGGCTGCTATGCGGTGAAGGTCCACAGAGAGCCTCCCATCCATGGTATGGTCGGTATCAGCTTGAAGGGCGTCGATGACCTCCCGGCCCACTGCATAACAGCATGGTCCGATGGCAGGCCCCATACTCACGTGGATCTGCTGTGCGCCGCCGGCGCGCATGAGATGAACCGCCTTGGTGACGATCTTTTGTGCCAGACCCCTCCAGCCTGCATGCACGGCCGCGATCACAGGACTGTCATCGGCCCACATAAGGATCGGAACGCAATCGGCAGTACGGACACATAAAACAAAACTTCCGTCATGGGAAATGACCCCATCCGCCTCAGGGAATACACCAGGGGCTACATCCTCGGCACGGATAATCCTGTCGGAGTGGATCTGCTGAAGACAGATGATACGGCTGCCGGGCAGGAGCTCCCTGAGCCTTCCTTCCACAGACCCCGGGCTCCTGTCCAGGTCTTTTGTCACCTCTTTTGTGCAGAATACCCCTTGCATATAATGAGCTATAGCGTACAAGGCCGTCATCTGACAAGGAGAAGCCTTGTGCTTCCATCCGGTAGGGTGCATCCGGTTTAAGGCTTTTGTTGCTTGACAATGACCTACCCTGCATGTAAATACTTACCGCTCAAAACTATTTGAATTTGAGGTAATTCATGAAGCGCACATTTCAACCGCACAATACAAGGCGGAAACGTACGCACGGATTCCTGATTCGTATGCGCACCAAAGGCGGCAGGCTGGTCATCAACCGGAGGAGGGCCAAGGGACGGAAACGTCTGTCGGTCTGATGTCAGACGAGACATTCCCCCGGATAGAGCGGCTGAGGAAAAGGATTGATTTCAAAAGGGCTGAAAAGAACAAGGTTGCGCGTCTGGTCACCAAACACCTGGTCATCCTTGCTGCCCCAAACGACTGCACCCATGCCCGCATCGGTATTACCGCAAGCAGGAAGATCGGCGGTGCTGTTATAAGAAACAGGATAAAAAGGCTCTTGCGAGAGATTTACCGAAGAAACAAGCATCTGTTTCCTCAAGGCCATGATTATATCCTGATCGCAAAAAACGACATGACGGATATTGCGTACCAAGACCTGCTTCAGGAGATAGCAAGGGCTATTGGATCACACACATGGGAAAAGCAATACTCATTGCACTGATACGCCTCTACCAGGAGGCCGTCTCGCCGATGCTCACGCCCTCATGCAGATTTCACCCAAGCTGCTCTGAGTATGCAGCCCAGGCCATAGAGAAGTATGGTACGGCACGAGGCCTCCTGAAAGCGGCCTGGAGAGTGCTTCGCTGCAACCCGTTTCACAAAGGCGGATTCGATCCCGTGTAATACTCATCCGGAGATGAAGACAAGATGGAAAAGAGGACCCTGCTTGCCATAGTTTTATCAATGGCCATTCTGTTTGTCTGGGGTATTGTATTTGACCAAACAAAAATAAAAGGCACACCACAGCCAAAACAGAAGACCGTAACCGTCACACCGAACCAGCCGGCAAAACCCATGGACGTTGCATCCCCTGCGGCAACTCCTCAGTCAAACATCAAGTCAGCAAGCGCTGTTGTTGTGGAAACTCCCTTATATACAGCCACATTCACCACCAAAGGCGCCGAGCTCGTCTCTCTGAAATTGAAAAAATACTTAACCACCATGGATAAAGATGCAAAGCCGGTGGAGCTCTTAAAGGCTCCTATGCCCACACTCCTGCTGAATGGCGGCTTTTCGGATGCGGGCCTTATGTATGAATCCTCCCAACAGGGCACCATCACTGCATCCGATACACCACTGGCAATCGAGTTCCGTACAGAGGCTTCAGCGGGTATCACATTAAAAAAGATATTTTCCATAGACCCCAAGACCTATCTGCTGGGATATCAGACCGTTATCGAGAATCACACCGCCGCACCAGTGTCCGCTTCGGGAGAAATCCTGTTCAATAATTCCTATCCCCTGGATGAAAAACGAAGCGGTTACGCCTTTGAAGGCCCGGTCCTGCTGAATGACAAGCACCTTGAGGAATTCAAGTTGGACAAGGTCAAGAATGTCGGGAGTTATAGGGATTTCACCGGAGAGATCAAATGGTTCGGGTTTGAGGACAAATATTTCCTCCAGACCATCATACTCAAGGCCGCATCAAGCACCACGCTCACGCTCAAGCGCACCGATGAAAAGACTGTTGAGGTCCACTATGCCTTTGCACCTGCAACTATTCAGGCCGGATCGGCTCTCATCAAGGACAATCTCATATTCATAGGCCCCAAACAGCTGAAAACTCTGGAGTCTGCGGGTTATGACTTGAACAAGGCGCTGGATTTCGGCTTCTTCGACATCATTGCCAAGCCCCTGCTCATCGCCATGAACTGGATTTATAAATACGTGGGGAGTTACGGGTGGACCATTATCATCCTGACAATCCTCATCAAGATCGTGCTCTATCCGTTGACCCTGAAGAGCTTCACCTCCATGAAGGAGCTCCAGAAGATCCAGCCGCTCATGAAGGAGATCCAGCAACAATACAAGGATGACAAGCAGAAGATGAATCAGGAGCTCATGCGGCTCTATCAGGAGCACAAGATAAATCCCATGGGCGGCTGCCTTCCCATGCTCCTGCAGATCCCTATCCTCTTTGCCCTCTACCGGGTTTTTTACCAGGCCATCGAGCTGAGACACACACCCTTCCACATCGTCGGGACCTACCTGCCTGATCTCTCTGCTATGGACCCGTACTTCATCACCCCCATCCTCATGGGGGGCAGCCAGTTCGTTATGCAGAAAATGACACCGACTACCGGTGACCCCACCCAGCAGAAGGTCATGCTCTTCATGCCCGTGGTCTTCACCTTCCTGTTCTTAAAATTCCCATCCGGCCTTGTCATCTACTGGCTTGTGAGCAACATCCTCTCAATCGCCCAGCAGGCCTATATAAACAGGAAACACGCTTAGGAGAGAAGAATGGATCAGGATTATAAAGAATTTGAAGCCAAGACCGTGGATGAGGCCATCATCCTCGCCATGAAAACCTTTCATGCTGATTTTGAAGACCTCGACATCAAGGTCCTTTCCGAAGGCTCCAAGGGACTGTTTGGTCTCGTGGGGACAAAGACGGCAAAGATAATGGCCAGACGAGCAAAGGCCGTACCAAAACAGACCTCGACCATCATAGAAGATAAGACAACTCCTGCCGCTGTATCTGAACCGAAGCCGATACCACGTACCGAGGCACAAGCACCTACACAAGATGACCTCCTTGAGGCAAGGGAGATCATCAGCATGCTCTTAAAGTTCATGAATATGCCCTGCGAGATCAAAATCCGCGAAGAGGGTCTCCTTGAGATTATAGGTGACGGCTCAGGGCTGATCATCGGAAAGCGCGGGCAGACGCTCGATTCACTGCAGTTCCTTCTTAACCGGATCGTAAACAAGTCAAAGCAGGAACCTATTTATATCACACTGGATACGGAAGGGTACCGCCAAAGGCATGTGAACCATCTCAAGGCCATGGCACTGAAAATGGGGCAAAAGGCAAGGCGTACAGGCCAGTCCATCTCTCTGGAAAAGATGAACCCTTATGACCGCAGGATTATCCACCTTGCCCTCAAGAACGAGAACGGGCTCAATACCAAGAGTATCGGCGAGGGCATCTATAAAAAAGTGGTAATCGTACCGAGGAAGGCATCGAGACAGTAACGGACACTATCTATGCCGAGTCGACCCCCAGAGGTCACGGCGCTATCAGCATCATCCGCATAAGCGGTGTGCATACGCTGGCCATCATTAAAAGGATCGGCTCACGGCCCAATCCTGTAGCCCATACCCAAACCTTTGCAATTATCCATAATCATGAAGGCGGCATTATTGACCAGGTTATGATAGCGTTCCATCCCGGCCCCAACTCCTATACCGGAGAGAATCTTGCTGAGATCAGCTGTCACGGCAACCCGCTGGTGGTGGACAGGATCATGGAGACAATCGCATTGACCGGCCTTGCCCGACTTGCTCACAAGGGGGAGTTCACCAGAAGGGCATTTCTGAACAACAAGATAGACCTCCTCCAGGCCGAGGCAGTAGGCGCATTGATAGGATCTTCAAGTTCTGCAGGCTGCGAGATGGCTCATGCCCTTCTGAAAGGTGCGCTCTCGGAGCGGATCAAGGCCCTCATCACGGATCTTATAGGTATCCTTGCCGACATTGAGGCCTCCTTCATCACCGATGACTCATCAATCCGGCCCGATGAGCTGTTTCAAAGACTTGAGGACGCCACCTCCCGAACCAAGGGGCTTCTCAAAGACGCCAATCAGGCCAAGGGGGTTTATAAAGGGATCGTTACAACCATTGCGGGGCTTCCGAACGTGGGCAAATCCTCCCTCTTCAATGCTATTCTCGGATACGACAGGGCTATTGTCCATCATGAGGAGGGAACGACCCGGGATGTCATCAGGGAGCACCTGAGCCTGGACGGGATCGACTTCGTCTTCCACGACACCGCCGGCATCAGGGAAACCGCATCTGGCCCTGAACAGATAGGCGTGGAAAAGACCATTGAGACGTTGAAGGGCTCAGACCTTGTCCTGTACGTAGTGGATGTCCGGGAAGGAATCAAACCCCGGGAAAGACACATGCTCTCATTGGCAGACAAGACTATCGTAGTGATGAACAAGGTCGATCTCATCAAAGACACCCTTAAGCCTTTAGAGGGATATGATGCCGTAGCCGTCTCGGCAAAATTCGGACACGGCATTGATGAGCTTTTATCCGCCATGCGGCAGGCATTCCCCCATGACCAGCCTTTGGTGTTTCTGGACAGGCACGCGCACCTGCTCGGCAAGACCCTTGAGAGCCTTGAGTCATGCTCAAAGGCCATTGCGGACGGTTTCACCGCAGACGTGCTCACCATTGATCTGAAGCAGGCCGTAGAGTATCTCAAACAAATGATGGGCGAGGCCGTTGATGAGGATATCCTTGAGAGGATCTTCTCAAGTTTCTGCATCGGCAAATGATGGACGACAATCTCATAACATGGATTCATGAGCTGAGGCGTTTCAACGACAAGCTCCATCTCATGGGCCCGGCCATGCTTAATGGCATCGAGCAGGAGCTTGAAGTCATGCTGCCGCTGCTGATGCGCATACATGAGCCTGTGCTTGCCGATCTCGGCTCAGGGTCGGGCCTGCCTTCAATCCCCTACAAGATCCTCCACCCGGACTCACACCTCTACCTGATTGAGCGCAGTGTTAGAAAATGCACTTTCCTGCGTCATGTCATTGAGATACTCGCCTTGGAGGGAGTGGTCATCATCTCACGAGACCCCCTGCATGAGGATATCGGTCTGTTTGATGCCGTGCTTGCCCGGTCGTTCTCACCATTATCGACACTGACAGATGTCTGCCTCAAAATCCTTAAGCCAAACGGGAGACTTTATTACCTCTTCACCGGCAGCACACCTGAATTGGCCCAAGACTTTCAGCCGGACGAGGTTATTTCGCATACGTGCGCAGGTTTTTCTCTGAACCTTGCAATCTTCAATCGCCTTCCCTGATGATGGGTATCTTCCTCGAAGCGCTCACCATAGGCTTCGGTAAGACCACCTGCAAGACCCCTGCATGATAGCTCGCTTCGACGGAATCAAGTTCAACGACTTCCGGCAAGGTAAAGGACCTCTTAAAGAACCCGTATTGCCGCTCGATAGCATGAAAGCTTTCCGCCGTCTCTTCATGTTCAAAGGGTTTCCTGCCACTGATAGTGAGCACCCCGTCAGTGATATCGAGCGTAATATCCTCACGTCTCACACCGGGCAGCTCGGCCTTGAGTGTCAGAGATACATCATCCTCGAAGATATCCACATAAGGTATCCATTGGCCCGGACTACGGGAAATGCCGGTGTCCCTCAGATTCTCCTCAAAAATCCTGTTCATCCTTTCTTGAAGCATCAAGAGATCTTCTCCGGTCGGTGCCTTCTTGTAGTTCTGTATCGCCATGGATTTACCCCCAGCTCTTTATGGCAGCATAAGGTCAATATGGCCCGCAAGGGCCTTCTTCAGCTTGGTCTTCACATTATTCTCAATCTGCCGTACCCTTTCTTTGGAGATAGCATATTGCCTGCCCAGGTCTTCCAAGGTCAACGGGTTCTCGGCCATAAGTCGCTGGCGTGCGATATCCTGTTCGCGCGGGGTAAGCTTTTCAAGCGCGGATTCGATCTGGGTCTTCACAAAGGACGCCCGCTGTGACTCTATGACCCTGTCCTCGGGATTGGACCTTGTGTCCACAAGGAAGTCCAGAAAGCTGCTGTCGCTGCCGTCGGTCATGGGGGTGTCAAGAGACTGATCCCTGTTCATGAGGCGTGATATGATCTCCTCAATGGCGTGGGGATCTGCATCAAGCCTGGCTGAAAGGGCATTGGACTGCTCGGTTATGTGCTCATCCATAACATCTTCTTCTGCCGACATCCGGTTAAGCCCGTAGAAGAGCCTCTTCTGGAGCTTGGTTGTACCCAGCTTCACCTGGGAAAAAAATCTGAGAATATAGTCATGGATCATGGCCTTGATCCACCATACGGCATAGGTCATGAGCCTATAACCTTTGCTGGGATCAAATTTTTTAACCGCAATCATCAAGCCGATAGTGCCTTCTTGCACGATATCCTCCAGGGGCAGCCCATAGCCTGAATAGTCCATCGCGATTCGGACGACATTTCGTAAGTTCGCAGTAATGAGCCGCTGGGCGGCATCGACATCACCATGCTCCTTTAACCGGAGAGCGAGCTCGTATTCCTCTTCTTTGCTGAGCGAAGGCAGCCTGGCAAATCTCCCTATAAGGTTCGCAGTGGAATTACTTTGTATTGCTGGCAGTTGCATTTTTCATTCATCTCCTTTTTATATGACCTAAATTCTCATAAAATTGTATCGATTCCAACAATCCGTATTTTTAGATGAAAAAAAGGGTTGAAGGTTTCATCTATTCAAGGTAAATAACAAAAACTTTGGAGGTTATCTAGGATGAAGTCAATCAGGGCAACTCTCATATATACCCTTGCGTTTGCGTTGCTGGGATGCTCATATACCCTCCACAACAAATATCCGCCGGAGCATCCGCCTAGTCCCGACCTGGACTTAAGCTCTATCCAGGAACCGGTGGCTCAAATAGAGCAACCTCTCATAGAAACCCCTCAACCCCAAGTACAAGAAAAACCCCAAGAAACGATACAGGAAACTCCAACTCCAAATGTGGATAAACCTGTTCATAAGAAAGTTACCCCGGGAGGGAAAAAGACTTATAATACCGAGTATGAGATCAATTCACAGGTACAGCTCTGGGTTGACCGCCTATCCAACAAAGACCGCCAGGAATTCCAAAGTGCCCTAGCCAGGCTCGACAAGATACGTCCTGCCATGGAACAGATATTTGAGCAGCACGGAATCCCCAAGGAACTTGTGTACTTGTGTCTGGTGGAGAGCAACGCTAACCCCCATGCGGTCTCCTGCTCAGGCGCCACTGGCTACTGGCAGTTCATTCCGGATACTGCAAAAAAGTATGGCCTGCAGGTAAATAAGTATGTAGATGAGCGTAAAGACCTGGAGAAATCCACTCACGCTGCCGCACAGTATCTGAAGCATCTTTATTCCATATTCGGCGACTGGTATCTCTCCATTGCCGCATACAACGCAGGTGAAGGGGCTGTCTCAAGGCTCGTGAAAGGCAAGGGTGTCTACACATTCTGGGATATTAAAAATTCCATGGACATCAAACCTGAAACCATCGATTATGTGCCAAGGTACATCGCTACGGTCATCCTGGCCAAGAACCGCGAGGCTTATGGTCTGCGCAAATCCGAGCCAAGGCCGCTGCCGATCGCCTCTGATAAGGTGTATAGTCCCGGATATCTGGACGACATAGCCAAGGCAAGTGGTGGTCTTAAAGGGTCTATTGCTGAAAATAGCCCTGATGTCATTACTGATACCATACCTACATCTATCAAAGATGCGAGAGAAAAGGTCCGGAAGAACTCAGGAAGATCATTAAAGCATGGTGCCGAGAGCCAGATGGATTCTTCCAAAGAATCCATACCCTACGTCACTCATACCATTCGCAAAAGTGAAACCCTGTATTCCCTTGCCAAGAAGCATTCCACCACGGTGGAGGCTATTGCAAGGGCGAACCGACTCTCTGTGCAACAGGGCTTGAAGGTGGGAAAAACCATTATCATTCCGGAAAGCCCTACCCATACCGCTATGAAAAAAGACGCCGGAGGGGATCATGTCCATTTAGTGGCCAAGGGCGAGACCCTGAAAGGTATATCCAAAGAACATGGGATCTCAGTGGATGAGATCATTCGTGCGAACGATATCAAAGACCCCGGCCTTATCCAACCCAAGACGGCCCTTGTCATCCCTGTTTCAGAAAGCAGACATGCCCTCAAAAAGGCTATGAAATACAAGGTGAAGAAAGGCGATACCCTCTGGGGGATCTCCAGACAGTTCGATGTCTCCACCATGGATATCCTGCGCTGGAACAGGCTCGCATCCGCAACCGAGATAAAACCCGGAGACAAGCTGACCATTTACCATCAATGACCGTACCCTGCGGGTGATACCGGGCATGCCCATTCACGACGGGGCTGTTTATTGCCTTTGAAGACCCTGACAAAAAGGAATTCAGGAAGGCGTATGCCCGGAATAATCGCCTGAATAATCGAAGGTATGTACCAAAGAAATTGAAAACACCCGTGGTCACCTTTATAATGTATTACATAATATCTTCATCATGCCGAGAAAGGAAACATATGAGAACGCATGTCTTATCTTTCATGATCACCGCTTTCATCCTCTCCTTATTACTATCCAACTCCGTCAGCTACGCTGACAGTTGGCAGCAAGCTTCTCTTCCCATAATTCAGGATCTCTATGCCGTGTGGGGTTCATCGGATGGGGATATCTATGCTGCCGGGGCAAGCGGTACGCTCATCCACTGGGATGGGAGCACTTGGCAGGAGATAACTACCAATACATCCAACGACCTGGCATCGCTGTGGGAACTGCCCAATATTGCAGTATTCTCGGCAGGCGATCTAGGGACGATCTTCCTGAACGGCGGCACCGGGTGGCGTATGTTCACGCTTACCGACAGTCATCTCAATGCACTCTGGGGATCATCAGCAACAAATGTCTATGCCGTTGGGTCATTAGGAACTATCCTATCCTTTAACGGAACCTCATGGAAGGACGTGTCCCCATCTATAACAACCGGATTCGACCTCTATTCCATCTGGGGCAGCACCGGGAATGACATATATGTCGGTGGGCAAGACGGGACAATGTACAACTATGACGGGACTACTTGGAAAGCCGTATTGATACCGACCTCTCAGGATATCCGCGCCATCTGGGGGTCATCCGGCTCAGACATCTATGCCGCAGGTACGCTTGGAGATATTATCCACTATAATGGGAATCAATGGTCACCTGTATATACAGCAAGCGGGAATCTTCTTACCTCTCTCTGGGGAAGCTCCTCCACCGACATCTTTGCAGCAGGGCAAAACGGTAAGATCTACCACTATTACAATAACGGGGTGACCTTGAACTGGTATGATATTACCCCTACCATTTCCATCACGAATATCAATGCCGTCTGGGGAAGCACCTCGGGCAAGGTTTATTTTGCAGGCCAAGACGGCACGCTCCTCATCTATACCAGGCCCGACCACATCCCACCCGTGATCAATTTTTCCGAGATATCAAAGAATAATGACGGCACTGCCTATATATCGACCCCCATAACCTTTTTATTCTCCGAGAAGATGGATCCGGCGACCATCAACGCCTCAACAATTATCCTGAAATCGGGACCTAACGTAGTCTCCAAACAGGTGAGCCTGTCCAGTGACGGCATGACCCTCAGCGTGAGCGGCGATGATGCATTCTCCACCCCCTATACCCTTACCGTCACAGGAGGCAGTAACGGCGTGAAAGACCTGGCAGGGAATGCTCTGGCATCAAGCTACTCGGTTTCTTTCACCACCGAGGCAAAACCCTCTTCCACAGGCAGTAGTGGCGGCGGCGGGGGCTGTTTCATCTCGTCAGCCCGGATGTAATCAAACCCGATCGTAAAAAGTTCACCCTACCCGACAAGCTCCCTGCAAGTTCCATATCTTCGGCTGTCGGATAAACCGCTACCAGGCCAGCACTTTCATCCCTGAAGCTGCGAGATAGGCCGTGATATCCTTATCGATATTCTTTAAGAGGATGACATTGCCGCCCAACTGAAGACCCGGGATCTCCAGTTCAGTCCTGCCCTGGGCCACCGTCATCTTCAGCGGGGGTCCCTCAAACTCAAGGCCGATTTTTTTCAGCACCTCATCGAGTTGCATCGAGTTCATATTTAACACCTCAAATGACTGCTGCCCGAGCATGGCAACCATATCCTGTCCAGGCATGACATCGGTGAGTATCACATTGCCCAAAAGAACCGGGGCCTTGTAGGATATCTTGACCACGCCGCCTTTTGTCAGGGCAATCTCCTTGTTCGTCTCAAAAGGGATCTTGAGGCGATTGAAAAGCACAGGATATGAATGCTTCAGGTCGACAACTTGTATGGGTTTTTTTTGTGCCCTTCCGGGATCTTTTCCGCCGATCTCAATGAGATCTATACCGAAGTGCCCTGCATAGCTCCTGATGGCAGAAGGTGTCTTTTGTTCCTCATTGCCTAGGAGATTGACAACGAACACATTACGCCGGGAAAAGTCCTTATATACGATCCACTTGCCGAAAAATCTGAGCTTCTCTTCTGATCCAACAAGGAGCGGGCTTGCGTCTTTATTGATAGAGAAGTACCCGGATACATTTAAGACCTTATCCATGAGCCCTTCCAGGTCCCTTTGCGATCCGGAGATGATGGTGAAGGATGGGAATGCCTTTTCGATAAACCCTTTCATTTCCGGAGTGATCTGAGCGTTCAAATCAAAGATGATCTTTCTGCCTGTATCCAACTCCATGACCGGGACCTCGGAGGTATTGATAGACATGCTGGTGCCGCCCGTGACGGGCATGTAATAGGTGCCTTTGTCTCTCTGTGTACCGCCCAGTGCCTTCAATGCCGGGAGAACCGATCCCTTGACCACCCTGAGATCCTGAAATTCTCCCGCTTTTGCAGTTTTTGTGCTGGCCCCCTGGTTTATTGATGGTGCCGGTGTGGCTGCTTGGGCTTGGGGAGAGACGGATGCCGAGATATCTTCCCTGTCATGAGATTTTGTTGCTGCGACTTCAGGAAAAGGAAGAGGGGTGGGCTTATTCTCCGGCCGCACACCGGAGGTGGTCGCTGAAACAGGGGAGCTCGGTAGGGTCGGAGTCTGTGCGTGATTTGCAGCAGTCAACACCTGCTTGATTTCAGGAAGCCTGAGCTTTTGACCTGGTATTATGAGATTAGGATTAGTGATCTCGGGGTTTAATTTCTTAACAAGGCCTATATATTCATGGAAGATACGCTCATCAGAGGCACCATAGATTTTCCTGAGAATCTTGGCGAGATATTCACCCTGTTGAATTACATATTCATTGGAAGAAACCTCCTTTACTTCAAATTCCTCCCGGGGCTGAGGCTTCTGCGCCTCCTGAATAGTCTTCGCATCACCTCTCATCGGGATCATGATCTTGGTGTCTGCAGGGATGTAGTCAAGGTCTGCTATGGAGGGATTTTCCTGTCTGAACCGTTTATAGAGATATGGCAGGTCTTCCTCCTTAGCCTTGTATCCCTCCATCAGGATCTTCCGCAAGGTGTCGCCTTCCCTGACCACATACTCGTTTGAAGGAAGCGTTTTGGCTCTCCTGGCATGTTTGACCAGCGTGATGTCCGCGGCTAAGGCACTCAGCGAGAAGGCGATCAAGGCCGCCAGGAGTACGGCCGTGCGGACATGCATCAATAGACCTCCTTCAGCAATTGATCATCATTAACATTTTTTTCGGCAGTAGGCACGCTGCCCTTCTTAAAGACCTCAAAACGTGTTTCCATTGAATCCCCCGGTGCCTCCTTCCCGGTCTTGGAGTTGACCCTGGCAAACACTACACCATCAGGTACCCTGAAATCACGCACCTGTCGGTCACGCAATGCCGTTGTCATAAAATCGACAAAGATGGGGCATGCGGTCTTACCTCCGGTTTCGCCGGCACCAAGCGAAGTCATACTGTCATACCCCACCCATACACCACACAATACATCGGGCGTAAATCCGACAAACCAGGTATCCTTGCTGTCATCACTCGTCCCTGTCTTGCCTGCCACCGGCCTCATGAGGGCCTTGGCCCGCCAGCCTGTCCCCTCCTGTACCACGTCCTTAAGGATGTTGGTAACAATATAGGCCGTCTGTTCCGAGATAACCCGCTGGTCCTGTTCGGACGTCTGGGTATTCATCGCATCTTGCGGGGGGACAATGCCCTCCGTGGTCGCGGTGGCTGCAGGGGCAACAGGAATAAAAGTGCCTGCAGGGGCCCGGAATATCGTCCCTTTCCCGCTCTGGACGATACTTTCGATCATATGGGGATTAAACTTCTGGCCATAGGTGGCCAATTCGGCATAGCCCTTGAACAGGTTGATCGGCGTCAGCACACCGGAGCCCAGGGCAAGGGAAAGGTTCCTGGGCAGTTCTCCTTGCATATCGAACCGCTTGAGGTAAGAGATGGCGTAATCAAGGCCTATCTCATTTAAGATCTTGATGGTGACGACGTTTCTGGACAAGACCAGACCGGTCCTCAAAGTGGTTGCGCCATAGAACCGTTTCTCGAAGTTCCTGGGCTGCCATACCTCCTCATCCGCACCGGCCTTATAGGTCACCGGTGCATCGAAGATGATGGAGGCCGGGGTCATGCCCTTATCGATGGCTGCGGCATAAATAAAGGGCTTTATGGCAGACCCGCTCTGTCTCTTGGCATCTATGGCCCTGTTGAATTGGCTCTTGGAATAATCTACCCCGCCCACCATGGCAAGGATACCTGCCTTTTCCAGGTCAAAAGCCATGAGCACACCTTGGACGGTAGGCTGCTGGGAGACCTCAAAGCCCCTGGGTGTAGAGCATAGCTGAATCAGATCACCGGGCTTCAGGTTGTTTGATGGCCTCCAGTTCCCCTTAGGTTCGATCCAGGCATAGCTGCTGGGACCAAGCTCGAGATGCCTGGACCCGAGTTTCACTGTCAATGGGTCCAGCTTCATCACCTCTGCCCAATAGAGCTCATAGGGCTCGTAACCCTTCCATTCGAGCTGGTTCGACTGAAAGGCGAAGATACGCTCCTTTTCGGTTAGGCTCACGTTCTTGACGGAACCCCGATACTTGCCTTGCCGCATCTCCAGCTCGATGACCCCTTTTCGAACGGCGAGTGTCGCTGCGCGCTGGAGATCCGGAACGATGGAAGTTCGGATAATGATCCCCGTGTTGAAGATGTCCTCGCCGAACTGCTTTGTTACCAGGATCTTCACATATTCGGTGATGTAGGGTTGATCGGTGAACAAGGCCACATCTTTGGCTACAATCCGAAGCGGGTCTTTGTATGCCTCACGTGCCTCAGCCTGGGTGATGTATCCTTCCGATACCATGCGTGAAAGGACATACCACTGCCTTCGCTTTGCCGCAGTGAAATCATTTAACGGCGAGTACCGTGTGGGAGCAGGCGCAAGCCCTGCAAGCATGGCCATCTCGGAGAGCTCCAGCTCTCTGCATTCCTTGCCGAAGTAGCGCAAAGACGCAGCCTGGACGCCGTAGGCACCGCTGCCCAGGTATATGCGGTCGAGATAGAGGTTTAGTATCTGCTCCTTGGTCAGTGCCTGTTCAATACGCAGGGCCAGTACGATCTCTTTGATCTTCCTACTGATGGTCTTCTCCCTTGTCAGAAGATATGACCTCACCACCTGCTGCGTGATGGTGGATGCACCCTGGACATAGGAGTTTGCCCTGATATCGGCGAGTAATGCGCTGATGATCCTGCGCGGCTCAAGTCCTACATGGTCGTAGAAAGTGGAATCCTCGGCGGCCACTATGGCCTGCTTGAGGGTGATGGGGATGTTGTGCCCGTTCAGCACGATCCTGCCTTCAGGGGGAAAATATGCTATCGGTGTCCCGTCTGCAGCAGTAACCTTGCTGAGCTTGGTGGTTTCATCGTTTCTCAGCTCCTCGATGGAGGGGAGCCCCCTGAGCACGAAGACATAGACCCATGCGCCACACAGGAAGATGAAGATCACGATGAGGAGAAGTATGAATCTGAGCCATCTCATAGTGTTCCCTTACATATCAATATGGCTGCGAAATGCAAGCGCAAAGAGGTGGGGAACAGGGGCTGGACGAAGGGGAGGGGTTGTGTTAATGGTGCTGGCAATAATCATCGGCATGAACCCCAGAGAAACCTCTGGACGATATACCATATCAAGCTGCTTTACTAAGACATACGCCTTCTCGTCTGATTGAGCGGTCGCGAAGGCACCATTGATGCGGAGGAGCAAATGGCGACGGATTACAAACCTCAGGAGATCGAGGCCAAGTGGCAGAAACGCTGGGAAGACGGCAAGCTCTTCAAGGTTCAAGTCGATAATTCAAAGCAGAAATACTATCTCCTTGAGATGTTTCCCTATCCATCGGGCCGCATTCACATGGGCCATGTGCGCAATTACACTATCGGTGACGTGGTGGCCCGCTACAAGAAGATGAAGGGGTTCAATGTACTGCATCCCATGGGATGGGACGCCTTCGGCATGCCTGCCGAGAATGCGGCCATTGCAAGTGGCGTGCACCCCAAAAAATGGACCTATGAGAATATGGCGTATATGAAGGTCCAGCTTAAACGAATGGGCTTCAGTTATGACTGGGACCGTGAGATCGCCACATGCGATCCGGACTACTACCAGTGGGAGCAGCTCTTCTTCATCCAGATGTTCGAGAAAGGCCTTGTCTATAAAGATCGCACCTTTTTGAACTGGTGCGACAGCTGCAAAACCGTGCTCGCCAATGAGCAGGTGGAAGACGGGGCGTGCTGGCGCTGCGGGACCCAGGTTTACCTGCGGGAATACGACCAATGGTTCTTCAGGATCACTCAGTACGCCCAAGAGCTTTTAGACAACATTGAACGACTCAAAGAGGGGTGGCCCGAGCGCGTGCTCATTATGCAGAAAAACTGGATCGGCAGGAGCACAGGCTCACTCATCAGATTCCAGATCGAAGGAACCACAGAGGACATTGAGGTCTTTACAACCAGGCCCGATACACTCTACGGAGCAACGTTCATGAGTATCGCACCTGAGCATCCCCTGGCCAAGACGCTGTCCAAGGGCACGGATCAGGAACGAGCAGTGAAGGCATTCGTGGAGAAGACCCTCAAGGAGGACAAGATCACCCGCACATCTGATTCATATGAAAAGGAAGGTGTGTTTACCGGCAAATACTGCATCAACCCGCTCACCGGCTTCAAGATGCCCATCTATGTTGCAAACTTCGTGCTCTACGACTACGGCACCGGGGCGGTCATGGCGGTTCCCTCCCACGACCAGCGCGACTTTGAGTTTGCCAAGAAATACGGGCTTACCATCATCGTGGTAATCCAGCCAGAAGGCGAAGTACTCAGGGCGGAAACCATGGAGTCAGCCTATGAGGGCGAGGGCGTGTTGGTGAATTCCGGCAGCCACAACGGCATGAAGAACATCGATGCCATGCCTGCCATCACGGAGCACCTCTTTAAGGTAGGCAGGGGCGAGACCACAGTGAACTTTCGCCTGCGTGACTGGGGCATCTCAAGACAGCGCTACTGGGGAGCGCCCATCCCGGTTGTGCACTGCGAGAAGTGCGGGACAGTCCCGGTCAAGAAAGAGGACCTGCCCATCATTCTTCCGGAAGATGTTAAGCTTACAGGTACGGGCGAATCGCCTATTGCCCAGGTGGATGCATTCGTGAACACCACATGCCCGATATGCGGGGGTAAGGCCAAGCGGGAGACCGACACCATGGACACCTTTGTGGAGTCATCCTGGTACTTTATCCGTTACTGCAGTCCGAATCACAAGGACAAGGCATTTGACGCCGAGGAAGTGGCTTACTGGATGCCGGTTGATCAATACATCGGCGGCATTGAACACGCCATCCTGCACCTCATGTACTCGAGGTTCTATACCATGGTGCTCCGCGACCTCGGGTATGTGGATTTCGACGAGCCATTTGACCGGCTGCTCACCCAGGGCATGGTCATCAAAGATGGGGCAAAAATGTCCAAATCCAAGGGAAACGTGGTGGACCCGGAAGACATGATAGGGCGCTACGGCGCTGATGCCACAAGGCTCTTCACCCTCTTTGCCGCTCCCCCGGAAAAGGACATGGACTGGAGCGACCAGGGGATTGAAGGTACTTACCGGTTCTTGACCCGGCTCTGGCGTCTCGCCATGGATATCAAGGACATGCAGGGTCCATCGATGATCAGCCGGATCCCGGCATCCGTTGAGCCAATCATGAGAAAGACCCATCAGACCATCCGCAAGGTCACCGAGGACATAGACAAGCGTTTCCGATTCAATACAGCTATTGCCGCCATGATGGAACTCATCAACGAGCTCTACAAGGCAAAAGAAGTGGTAAAGAACAAAGACGAGACAGCAGTGCTGAAGCATTCTCTCGAACAGCTGCTTATCATGCTCTCCCCTTTTGTACCACATATAGCCGATGAGCTGTGGGAGGCCATGGGGTTGACCGGACAGCTCTTCGAGCACCCTTGGCCGGAATACAATCCCGTTTGGGCTCAGAGTTCGGAAGTCACCATCGCAGTTCAGGTAAACGGTAAGTTGAGAGCCACCATTGAAGTACCTAAAGATGCAGAGCAGGCCCTTGTGCAAAGTACTGCTCTTTCAGACGTGAACGTTAAGCGTTTCATTGAGAGCGTATCCATACGCAAGGTCATCTATGTCCCGAACAAGATCATTAATATTATTGTTGCTGCTCTCTAGCCTGGTCTCCTGCAGATACGGCTTCGTCCTGGAGGGCACTGAAGGCGGCAAGAAGATCGCCCTGGACCCGAGCACGAACAAGACCCACCTGCGGGAGGGGGGCATTGTGCTGGATACCTATCTAGAACAGTCGCTGGCCTCTATGGGCATGCTCTCACCCAAAGATCCCAAACAGAGACTCGAGTGTTCCATAGTCTCCTCTACCAGTGGGCGTATTACATCGGTTTCGCTCAAGTCAGGAGACCGATACCGGCTCACCATCAGTGTGCTTGCAAAGTTGACTGATGCATCCGGCAAGGTCCTCTGGCAAACCACCTTTTCCGATACCGGGACATTCTCGGAAGGCGGCCAGGACGAAGATGCCCTGGATGAGGCCTGCAGACAAGTCTCTCTTCAGATCGCACGGGCCCTGGCAGCACTGAGGATATGAGCGCGCAGAAATCCAAAAAACCATTTCTCAATGCCGTTTTTATAGGCCAGGAAACATTCCTCATGGAAGAGGAGCTCTCATGCCTGAAGAATCGGCTTGGCGAGAATGCATCAATGAACTGGGCGGTCTTCAATGCCGAAGAAGGACCGGCTATGGATGAAGTCATAAGCCTATGCAACACCATGCCCTTCCTCTCTGATAGAAGGGCCATTATCATCAGGAACGGCCACAAGCTTACTGCGAAACAGATAGATCAGGTTATTACATACCTTGATAACCCGTGCGAGACCACCATGCTCATTACAGTCATGGAGGCGGAAAAAACGGATAAAGATCTCGCAAAGCTCCTAAAAAGGTTCGACGGCATGGCGGAAATCGTCCGGTTCGAGTCCATAAAGAACAGATCCGAGCGCACAGCCTGGATCATGGACAGGGCGCTCCTTCATGGAAAGAAGATCGATAAGGATGCCGCTGTGCTGCTTGCCGAGATTGCAGGGAGCAGCATGTGGTATCTTGATAGTGAAATTCAAAAGCTCTGCCTGTATGTGGCTGATGATCCTTCCATCACCACAAAAGATGTCCATGAAGTCGTCATGCGCACGCATGAGCCCGCCATATTCGCCTTCCTTGATGCGCTGTTCGACCGGAAGAAGGATACCCTCTCAAGGCTCTATGATCTGGAACTTACCGGGATCGCCGAACTCGAGATCATCAGCAGGATAGAAAACCAGATCATCAATCACTACGTCGTACTTTCCGGCAGGGACTGGAAAAAGATGAAGATACACGATTTTATTGCAGACAAGGCCATGAGGCGCAAGTCCCTCTGGAACATGGCGCAACTCTTATCCCTTCTTAAGGATGTCCGTCAGATAGAACAAAGGCTCAAATCGAGCTCAATCGTTCATGTATATGCCTCCCTTACCGAGGTGATCGGGCGGCTTGTGCTGCCCCCCAGGAATGAGGGGAGGATACTTGGCAGGTTTTAAGCTTTAGGAGAGCTGGGCATTCACCATCTTGGTCAGGCGGGAGATCTTCCGGGATGCGGTTCTCCTGTGGAGAGCCCCCTTGCTCACGGCGCCGTCCAGGCGGGCGACGGCTTCACGGTACAACTCACGTGCCTTATCTGTTTCTTTCTCGCTCAGAGAGGAGAATATCTTCTTTATGGTGGTATTAATAACGGACTTGTGGCCCCTGTTCCTCAAGCGCCGCTTCTCACTCTGTCGCTGCCTCTTCAGGGCTGAAGCATGGTTAGCCATTAACTTTTTATCCTCCTTTGTATCACAGCTACGAGGTGAATCTTAATATATGGGCTGCACATTTCTGTCAAGGCCTTTATGGCCGGTAGGGAACTGCCGCGACCATTCCTTAATCGGTATTATATACGAAGGCATGCAACAAAGTGCCCGGGTTCGGCCTCCTTCAGCTCCGGCTGTGCACGAGTGCATTCTTCATCTTCTTTTGGACATGCGGCCCTGTATGTGCACCCGCCTTCGAACCGTACGGGGAAGAACCCTGCACGCACCCGAGTCGGACTCGATGCATGGTCCTGGAGTTCCGCCCCGGGCACTGCGGCCATCAGGCACTTAGTGTACGGGTGCAGGGGGTTATCAAAAATACTCAGCGCTTTTGCAAGCTCTACGATCCGCCCCTTATACATGACGGCTATGCGATGAGACAAATAGCCCACAATGGCAAGGTCATGGGAGATAAACAAGTACGACAGTTTAAATTGTGCCTGGAGATCCGTCAGGAGGTTAATAACCTGGGCCTGGATTGAAACATCCAGAGCAGAGACCGGCTCGTCACAGATGATAAGCTTCGGTTTGATGGCCAATGCCCTGGCAATACAGATTCTCTGCCTCTGCCCGCCCGAGAACTCATGAGGATAGCGGCCCAGTATATCAGGGCTTAAGCCAACCATTTCAATCAGTTGTACGGCCCGATCCCTGATCTCGGCTTTGGCAAAAGTCTTGTGAACGATCATGGGCTCTTCAATGATGGACCTCACCTTTTTTCTTGGATTCAAAGAGCCGAAGGGGTCCTGGAAGACTACTTGCATACCCTTGCGGACCTTGCGGAGCATTTCTCCCTTTGCCTGTATGACATCCGTCCCGTCAAAGATGATCCTGCCTTTATCCGGGGTTTCAAGCCTTAAGATCAGCTTGCCTAACGTGGTCTTCCCGCACCCGGACTCCCCCACAAGCCCCAAGGTCTCTTCCGGCCATAGGTCGAGATCTACGCCGTTGACTGCCTGAACTTGTCCGATCGACTTACCAAAGGCCCCTGATCGGATGGGGAAGGACTTCATGAGCCCTTGTACGGCAAGGAGAGGGTTCATGCCTCCTTGTACCTCCAGCAGCTCACCTCTCGGCCCTCAGAAGGGTAAAAGATCGGGGGAAACTCCACCCTGCAGATGTCCATAACTTCAGGGCACCTGGGGTTAAACGTGCATCCCAAGGGCATATCCTTGAACGTAGGTACATTACCCGGGATGGCATAGAGCCTATCACCCCTGAAGCCTGCGCTGAGCCTTGGTACGGATTTCATAAGCCCTTTGGTGTAGGGGTGCAAGGGTTCTGAGAATACCGCAGGAGCTTGAGCGTATTCCACCACATGGCCTGTATACATGACAGCCACATCCTGGCATACCTGTGCAACAACGCCAAGGTCATGGGTCACCAGGATGATGGATGTGCCTATCTCCTCTTTCAGATCGTGCATGAGGCACAGGATCTGTGCCTGGGTGGTTACGTCCAGGGCGGTGGTGGGTTCATCGGCAATAAGCAGCATCGGCCTGCATGCCATGGCCATGGCGATCATAACCCGCTGGCACATGCCTCCGCTGAGCTGGTGGGGATAATCCCCTATCCTCTTTTGGGCTTCAGGTATGCCGACCATGTCCAACATGCCCACTGCGATCTCAAGGGCCTGTTTTTTTGTACCCGCCCGCCGGCTTTGGTGCAAAAGGATCACCTCGGCAATCTGAGAGCCTATGGTGAACACCGGGTTCAGCGAGGTCATGGGTTCCTGGAAGATCATGGAGATCTTATTACCCCGAATGGACCGCATACCGTCCTCGTCAAGACCCATGAGGTCGATGCCCTGGAACATGATGCTGCCTTTCGTAATCTTTCCCGGCGGATCAGCCACCAGCCTTAGGATGGACAGGGCAAGCACCGTTTTACCGCAACCGGATTCGCCTACGATGCCGAGTGTATGCCCGGACTTCAGTGCCAGGTCAACACCGTCTACGGCCTTCACAACGCCTTCGGGGGTAAAAAAAGATGTATGCAGGTCCTTAATTTCCAGGAGGTTTTCCCCCTGCCCTATCCGGGACAGTATATCAAGTCCTGCAGTAGTGCTCTTAGTGGCCATTTAGCTCATTCCCTAAGGCAGACATATCTTGCCTTGTAAAATATAACAGATTCCCTGCCATTAGGATACAATCAGTCATTATCTCAAGGAATGGTTCATTCTCAGAACAGCACCTTCGTACCACCGCTCTCACAGAGAAAGTGAACCTGGCTGAGAGCTTCCTTCATCCGGATTGCCTTTGCTACCTCAGCATACAGCTTCTCTTCAATCGGCTCCACCGTGGAGACAGGCCTTTTGTCATGGCTGAAGCCGTTCCGAAGAGATCGGACATGGCCGGCCACCACCGCATAGCCGCATCCGGCAAGCCCGCAACATGACCGGTCCGTTACTGCATATCCGACAAGATACAGGATCTTGCCTGTTCTATGGTCGAGTTCTTCTTCTTTTATGAAGAGATAATGGCCTCCAATCGCATCAACTTCTACCCCAAGTAAAGGATGTACAAATTCCACTGTCTCTCCCCTTATGACTTTCCCATGTCCTTTCTCATAGATGGCCATATCTTCAGTGATGTCAAGCCGATCATCGTGTTGCCACAATGCATTCCATGATTGTTATCTCTTGATAATCCGGTTAAAGTTTGTATACCGCTCCACCGATGAACCATATATCATGGCCTATAAAGGGTGCTGTACTATCCTCGGAAAGGTTTTGTTTAAGAGATGAGCTTATTTGACAAGTTCTTCGGGCGTAATAAGGCATCCAAAGAGATCGCTGCCTGCGAAGCAGCGTTGGAGAAGCGCCCGAATGATACCATGATCCTCAAGAAGCTTGGGGACCTATACAACCAGGCGAACAATATCAAGAGCGCCTCCGATATATATGTCCGCCTCGGTGAGATCTACAGTGAGAAAGGGTTCTACCCCAAGGCCATTGCCTTGTACAAACAGGCCATCAAAATAAACCCATCCTGGGAAGGGCCGTATGAGAAGCTTGCCGATCTCTACCAGGTGCAGGGATTTTCCCGGGAGGCAGCCACCCAGTATGTCAAGCTTGCCGAGATGCTCGAAAAGAATGGAGACAGTGTAGAAGCCACCATGTATATGCAAAAGGCCGCAGAGCTCGACCCGGCCATTACCCAAATGAACAAGAAGGTCCAATCCTTCAAGGTGAAGGAAAAGGCCATGACGGAACCCATTCCCAAGGCCGTTCCCAAGCCTGATCTGGAACGTACTGATTTCTATGATCTTAACAAGGAACTAGACAAGCAACTGGAAAAGGAAATAGAGGAGTTCTCCATCGATGAGACTTTCGAGGATACTGTTGATACCACCGGGGTAGAGTCCGTATTCAAAGCCATCGAGGAAAACACACCAAAGGAAGATAAAGATGACCCTCTATTCCAATACAATATGGGCCTTGCCTACCGGGAAACAGGGCTGCTGGATGAGGCCGTCGAGGCCTTTAAAAAGGTGATCGGTACAGGCGATAAACTCTACGATGCCTATGTCATGCTTGGGGTAACCTATCGCGAAAAGGGCCTTTTCAATGAGTCTCTTGATGCGTTTCGGCAGGCGGTATCCCTGAAAGAGGCATCTGCGGAAATGAAAGTCGGGATCCTTTACGAGACCGCACAGACTTATAAGGCCCTGGGAGATAATCTGAATGCCTTGTCCATCTTCAGAGAGATTCAGAAAGAGCACAAGGAATTCAAAGATGTCGAGCTTGAAATAATCCGCCTGGCGGGTGGAGGATAATATGGCCGTTATCAACTATTCAAAAAAGGAAATCTCCGCGAAGATCGTCTATTATGGCCCTTCCCTCTGTGGAAAGACCACAAACATCCAGTCTATTTATGCCAGTATCAAGCCTGATCAAAAAGGTAAGCTTGTGTCACTGGCAACAGAGGCCGACCGTACTCTGTTCTTCGACTTCCTACCCATAGAGATTGCAAACATCCGTGGTTTCAAAACCAGACTCCACTTCTATACCGTCCCCGGCCAGGTATATTACAATTCCACACGAAGGGCCGTGCTCACCGGTGTCGACGGCCTTGTATTCGTCGCCGACTCTCAGCGGGACAAGATGGAAGAAAACATCGAAAGCCTGAACAACTTGGAAGAGAACCTCAATTACTACGGGAAGAGTATCAAGACGATACCGATTGTGATCCAGTATAACAAAAGGGATCTTGCGGATGTACATCCGATTGCCGAAATGGAGCAGATCATCAATCCCTATGGATACCCATCGTTCGAGTCGGTGGCCACCACCGGAGAAGGTGTTCTGGATACGCTCACCAAGATCACGAAAATGGTTCTCCAGCACATCGAGATGGGAACGAGCGGCAAGCAGCAGCGAACTGCACCAACGCCTCCGGAAAGACCTTCCCTTTCTCCGGGGCTGTCCCAACCAGGCCGGACCCAGCCAGGCATGCCTCAGACCGGAATATCGCAACCGGGCTTATCCCCTCATGGCGCAACACAACCCGGTCCGTCCCAGCCTCCTGCTTCACCAAAGGCGCCGGAACCCTCTCCTGTGAGGCAACTGGAGCCGACCTTAGATCTGTCCAGGTTTAATGAACCAGAGCCTCTTTCCGGTGAACCCGTAACCAAGTCCGTTATAGGTAGGATTCAGATTGTGGGCACAGATAATGCAGAAATTATCTCGGCAAACGCTATCAGCATTCCAATACGGATAAAAATTGAGGGTGACATGAAGGTGTACAAGATGGACCTAGCCATCAAGCTTGATGGCTTCAAACCCGAGGATTAAGGGTGTTCGAGCAGTGTCTATGCTCACGGGGATACTGCCGATAACCTTTCTCGAAGGGGTTCCCTTATCTTGGCCCGTCATCAGTACAATCCTTGGGGATAGTTACTTTTTTGTCATTGCAACAACACTTTTGTCCATCTTCCTTATTGGTGTGTGCATGCTCATCAAGTACTCACCCCTTATGTTCAATGACCTTAAGAACTTTACCAACAATGAGATGCCGGACAAAGGCATCATCTTGTGGATAGTCTTTATCCTGCTCATACCTCTGTTCTTCAATGTCGGCCCCATGGTGCCCCTTCTCTGGTGGCTCTTCCTGCTGTGGGGGTACATGATCCCTGCTGAAAAGCGGATCACCTTCTTCTTCGTGTTCCTGACACTCATGTCCAGCTGGATTGCACATGTAGGGGCGGGTTTCATCACCTACACTGAGAACCAGCTTAACCTGCAGATCTATACTATCGAACACAAGATTGCCAATGAAGCGGATACCGCTCAAATATCTTCATGGATCAAGACTCATCCTGCTGATGCAGAACCCATGAACGCCATGGCACTTATTGAGATTAATAGATCGAATTATAGTGATGCCATCAAGCTCCTCAACCAGGGAATCGATCTGGAACCCAACAATCCAAGATTCTACAATCACTTGGGCATCTCGTATCTCGGCTTGGGGAAAAGCAAAGAAGCATTGAAGTCATTCCAAAACGCCATCTCGCTCATGCCTGATAACATGATCTACCATTACAACGTAAGCAGGCTCTACCAATCGACCTATAACTTCTATGAAGGGGAAAAGGCCATTGCCACTGCAAGCGGTCTTGATGCAGATGGGGTAAGGCGTCTTCTGGACGTAGAAAACGCTGCAGGGAGGACTCTGTATATCCAGGAATACACTCCGCTGTTGCTTCAACTCGCACGGCAGATGAGACCTTCGCAGGACCTAAAGGCCGCTGCCGACGCCCTGTGGACTTTTGCCTACGGCCTGTTTCCGAGAAAGGCGTCCGTTTTTCTGGCAATAGGAAGTTTTCTCATCTTCGTTATGTTAAGCTACATCCCCGATGACAAATTCACCAAGCAGTGCAGCCGATGTGGAAAGCTGTATTATTCCGGCACCAAAACAAAAACCGGCAGCCCCATATGCCTCCAGTGCCATTGGATTGATGTGAAAACAAAGAAACAGCAAGGGAGCATACTGCACCATAAGACCGAAGAGATCAGAAAATATAAGACACACAGTTATCAGAAACTGCTCCGGCTTGAGCTTATGCTGCCCGGTCTAGGCTCATTCCTGACCAACAAGACGGGTATCGGCCTGATCCGCATCGTCGTTTTAAGCGCTTCTCTCATGGCTATCCTAACCGGTGGACAGTTCATCATCTCTTTCATTCAGGTTCAAGTTGAGTTTACCACGATCGTCAGGATCACCGGTGTTATCTCCTTAGTGTTACTCTTGATAAGGGCTTACAAAGCCCCTCCGATCAGGTACGGGGTGTAACATGGCATTGCTCGGGACGCTCAAAGGATTCGGGGTTACTGAGATCTTCCAGCTTATCTCCCAGCAGATGAAGACAGGGGCACTGATCCTATCCTCACCTAAGGCTAATGTCACCATCACTTTTGAAAACGGGATCATCGTGGGCATAACCTCCGACCAGTGGGAAAGGGATCCTAGGGCCGATGTGCTGCTGAAAGCGGATTATGTCAACGATAAAGAGCTCAAGGCGGCATTCGAGAGCGAGAAGAAGAATTCTGAACGCTGGCATGAGATATTGATCTCAAAAGGTCAGCTGAAAAAGATCTTCCTGGACCGGGCTACCACCGTCGTGATTAAGCAAATACTGCTTGAAGTGTTCCAGTGGAGAGAAGGAGGGTATAAGTTCGATGACTGGAACACCGAGTCAGAAAGTATGCTCTCCTGCCATATTCCCACTGAGGGAGCCATCCTTGACACATTACGCATCATTGATGAATGGCCTACAATCAAGCAGAAGATACCTCCGGTGGATTATTGTCCTGTGACTATCATCCCCATCACCGAAGAGATCGTCCGCCATCACGATCTATCGGACGTGGATATGCACATCTACGACTTGATTGATGAGAAACGGACCGTCGAGCGGATAGTAAAAGAATCGCTGGAGCCCCCCTTCGAGGCACTAAGCTCAATTGTCAGGCTCCTGGACATCGGGCTCGTGGAGGTCTTCCCAGAGGGCGCCAGGGACATACGTGATGTCGCAATCGCCCGGAACCTTTTTTTGAGCAAGATCAAACAGGTGGCTCTCTATGTCGTGCTCGTTCTCAGCATCTTCACACTCGTCATCATAGGCCAGCCCCGGATTACCAAAGGGGGGTTCATACCCAAGGAGATCAAGACATACCTTAACGACCAGAAGACGGTCCTGCAACGTTTCAGCGGGAAGCAGACAGCGCTTTCAATGACAGATACAAATAACTATGGCCATTGAGGCGCATCTTCACGGGAGTAAAGGCTACATCGAGGTATCTTCCCCTTTCACAGATATCCGAGTCCACCGTACACCGTAGCGTGTGAAAGACCCGATTGGAATGTCTCAACACGAGTTTGGTCTGCCCGCCTTCAAAGACCCTCCGCCCAACGATCTCCATGGAGGGGATCAAGAACACCGGTTCCGGGTTACCCTCACCGAATGGGGCAAGCAGTTCCAGTTCATCTAAAAAAGCCGGTGTGAGATCAAGGGGGGATATCTTGAGATCTACCTCGAATGTGGTTAGTTTCCGGTGCATCTGAGAGCCGACGGCCTCATTAAGGGCCGGGGCTAACAACTCAATCTGTTCTTCAGAGATGCTCAAGCCCACGGCCATCTTGTGCCCTCCAAAACTGTTGAGAAGCCCTGTGGAATTGTTAAGGGCCCGGTGCAGGTCAATACCCACCAGCGACCTGCCTGAACCGATACCGATACCATCCATAAACGATATGACTATGGCGGGCCTGGAGAAAATGCTCACCAGCCGCGATGCCACGATTCCCAGGACACCGATGTGCCAGTTATTTCCCCAGACTACGGTCACGTTTTGCTCGGAGGGACGATCCCTCAATTGATCAAGCGCCATCACCAGGACTTTCTGCTCATGGATCTGTCTTTTCCTGTTCAAGCCGTCGAGTTCCTGAGCCAAGGCATGTGCCTTCTTCTCATCGTCTGTGGTGAGCAGGTCAAAGGCCTTTCTGGCATCCGATATCCTACCCGCCGCATTGATCCTTGGACCTAATATGAACCCCAGGTCGCGCGAGATGACCTCTTTCTTGATGCCGGCAACCTTCACCAGCGCTGAGATACCCACCCTCAACGATGAATTCATGACATTTAATCCCTCTTTAACGAGAATGCGGTTCACCCCGGAAAGACTTACTGCATCGGCAACGGTGGCCATAGCAACAATATCGAGTTCATCCTTGAGGTTAGGCAGATCCTGCATGCCGCGCTCTCTGAGCAAGGAGCGCAATACTACGATAAGGTGGAATACGACCCCTGCACCGCAGAGATCTTCCCCGAAGAACAGACAATCACTCTGTTTGGGATTGATGAGAGAGTATGCATCAGGAACAAGCTCATCCACCTCGTGGTGGTCAGTGACGATCACATCCATTCCCAGCGAGTTTGCGTAGCTCACCTCATCAGTGGCCGTAATCCCGCAGTCGGCGGTGATGAGCAGGCTCACACCCCTGGCATGCAGTTCGTCGATCCCACGCATGTTAAGGCCATATCCGTCGGTGACACGGTCGGGTATGAAGATTATCGGCGGCTCACAGCCTATACCCACGAGGAAGCGGTGTATGAGCGCTGCGCTGCATACACCGTCCACATCGTAATCCGTAAAGACACCGATGGTTTCTTTCTGATCAATAGCCCCTATGATTCGCTCGCATGCCTTCACTATCCCTTTCATGGACCGAGGGTCTTTGAGCTGACCGAGATTCGGCGCAAGAAAGTTCAGCACCTCTTTAGTATCCATCATCCCCCGGCCGCGCACGAGGGACCGAAAGGCCGGAGTGAACCTCAGGGACGGCAACGCAGTCTCATCGACCTGCCCTCGGATCACCCATTCGGGAGATATACATATCATGCCTCTTTCCTTAACCCTGCTGCGGGAGTAAGTCAAGGAGGGCCGGCGAAGCTTATACAGCCTTCCAGCGCCTTTCTCGTGCGAGGCATGTCGACAGGCTTCACCTCCATGGTGATGGTTGAACCGTATCCCGTACCTAAGAGAGACGATACGATAGCCTGAAAATCAACACTCCCCTCTCCCAGGGCCAGATGCAGATCGTCCTTCACGCTTGTCCCCCCGTGGTTGTCATGAACGTGCACATGTGCAATCTTCTCGGGGCAGTTATCTATGAAGCGGTAAGACGTGTTCACCTTGGCCAGAAGCTGAGCATGGCCGATGTCCAAGGTCATCCTAAGATCGCCGATGGCCTCGAATGCGGCTTGGAAACTATCATAGCGTTCACTTAAATTTTCTATACAGATCACCATGCCCGCCTTTGATGCATAGCCTACCATCTCTTTAAGGAGTTCGAGCTTTTGAGGGATAAGTCCTTCCGGGGCCCATCTCTTATCGATCCAGAAATGCATGGTCGCCTTATCGATCCCCAGTTGCCTAGAGAGGTCTGTGAGAGCCTTAATCCTTGGTACGAAACGTTCTTTGAGGATGCCGATATCGAATGGGTTGTCTTCGTTGGGGAAATGGGCAAGATATGAAATGCCGTAGATTTCCTTCATTTCGAGAAGCGTAGGAATCCAGCGAAGAACCGTTTCCGGTTCATCCAGAGACATCTCAACAAAAGGCAGGCCGAGTCGCCCAACCTCATGAACCTCTGCTACGGTATGTGCCCTTCCCCCGATGGTGACTACGCTTCTCTTCATGTTTTCGCCGATTCATCCCTTGGAGGTCATCTGTGGCTCTGTTCATGAAGCCTACTCATCTGAAAGACTATTTCGAGATACATAAATCTTTTGAAATCCGCCGACATGAAAGAGATCTCAATGCGCCGCTCATCCTAAAAAAGGCAATTTGAATTATGTGCTTGTTTCGTCCGTACCGGTAAGCGGTCTGACCATAAGATCCATGCCGAAAAGGTCCACCACCTTCACCTTCTCACCCGCCTTCAATGTGGTAGGGCCTTTGGCATTCCAGTACTCACCGTGACAGAAGACTTTTCCTGTACCGTCCTCGGTCCAGACAAATACCGTAGCAATCTCATCCTTCAACCCTTCTGCGCCGACCCTGGAGGTCCTCCGCTGGGCCTTGACCACAAGGTAGATGGTAGCGGCAAAGAACGCGGCAAAAAAGAATGTGACCGGCAGAATAAGCCCATAGGAAACCTGGGCATAGAGCTCAGGCGTCCTGAAGAGCAAGAGCGAGCCCAACACCATGGATACGATGCCGCCCACAGTGAGCAAGCCGTAACTGGGCACCTTGATCTCGGCAATGAACATGAGTACGGCAAGCAGGATGAGCGCGACCCCGGCATAATTCACCGGCAAGGTCTGGAATGCGAAAAAGGCAAGAATAAGAGAGATACCGCCGATGACGCCGGGCAGAACAGCCCCTGGGCTTGAGAGCTCGAAGTAGATACCGGCAAGCCCTATAAGCATAAGGATGTAGGCAATGTTTGGATTCGATATTGTGGCAAGCAGGTGATACCTGAATCCCATGGGCTTAAACACCAGGTTGGCCTGCCTGGTATGGAGCACAAAGGTGTTTATATTTTTCTTGATCTTCCTGCCATCAAGCTTGGTCAAAAGATCGTCCATGTCCTGGGCCACGATGTCGATGACACCTTTGGCGAGTGCATCCTGGGATGGTGTGGATATACTCTTTCGCACGATATCCTCGGCCCACTGCTCACTCCTGCCACGTTCCCGGGCAATGCTTTTGGCATAGGCAACGGCATCATTGGTCACCTTGTTCACCATGGTGCTGTTTTTATCCTCTTTATCATCACCGCCGCCGATATCCACGGGGTGTGCGGCACCGATATTCGTCCCGGGCGCCATGGCCGCCACATCCGAAGCCAGCGTAATAAGGGCACCTGCAGAGGCTGCCCGTGCACCCTTGGGAGAGACATAGACGATCACCGGGACGTTTGCATTCATCTCCTTCTGGATAATATCACGCATGGCGGTATCCAGCCCCCCAGGCGTGTCAAGGCGTATGATAATTGCGGCCTTGTTGGTCTGGACTGCATCATCGATGTTCTCCATGACGAAAGAAGCGATAGGAGGGCTGATGGCATCTCTGACATCAATGACGAGGATATCGGCTGCGCGGAGACTTAAAGGCCCTGAAAACAGCAAAACGATCAGGGCGGCACAATTGATCAGCGCGGTAGAGCTAACCCAAGTACTTCCATTACCTTCTTGATATCTTCCCATACATCCCTCTTTTTTGATGGGTTCTGCAACAGATAACTCGGGTGATAGGTCGGCATGATAGGGATCCCCCGATACTCCTTGAATATACCCCTGAGCCTGCCGATCGGTGTATTCTCATCCAGGAGGCTATGGGCTGCTATCCTGCCCAAGGCCACAATGACCTTAGGGTTAATGGCCTGGATCTGTGCATGAAGAAATCCAATACACCTGCCCACCTCATCCGGCAACGGGTCCCGGTTGTCAGGAGGCCTGCACTTGAGGATATTGGCAATGTAGACATCCTGTCTCTTGAGGCCCATACCCTTTTCTATGATATCCGTCAGAAGGTTGCCTGCAGGGCCCACAAAGGGCCTGCCTGTCTTATCCTCCACTGCCCCCGGTGCCTCTCCTATAAACATGACCAATGCATTCGGATTACCCTCACCGAATACAACATTTTTCCTGGTACGGCTTAATCCACACGAGGTACATTCACCGATCACCTTTACGATACGCTCCAGCTCATGCTCAGTACCAAGATGTGCTTGCTTCTCCGAAGGCCTCGAAACCTCAATCTCCGGCAGTATGAGAAAAGGACCTGCCCACTGGGCCTCAACACGCAGGAGTTCTATGATCTGTTCCCTCACAGCCTTTCTTTCACGAGGTCAAGGATCTTGTGGGCGAGCACCTCTTTTGCCATGTGCTCAAAATCGTAGATCACGCCTTCCGGGGAGAGTATTACCCCGCTGTTTGTGTCGGAAGCAAAACCGGTGTTCGACTCACCGACCCGGTTTGCCACGATCATGTCGAGCCCTTTCCTGACCATCTTGTCTTGGGCATAGCTCTTGAGATTTTCCGTCTCAGCGGCGAAGCCGACAAATATTTTTGACTCCTTCATCGTGCGAATCGTTGCAAGGATGTCTGGTGTTGATGCAAGCTCTATATGGGCCGTCTTCTCGCCCTTCTTGATTTTGCTTTTTGAGTAGGTGTGGGGGGTGTAGTCCGCCACTGCGGCAGCCATGATGAGAATGTCAGTATCCGAGAGGTTCTCCTTGACGGATGCGAGCATCTGCTGGGCGGAGCGGACATCTATCACGGTGGCCCATGGCGCATACTCAACGGGGACAGGTCCGCTGATCACCTTCACCCTGGCCCCCCTGATGCAGCATGCCTCAACAATGGCGGCCCCCATTTTGCCCGTGGACCTATTGGTGATAAACCGTACAGGGTCGATATCCTCGCATGTAGGTCCCGAGGTAATGAGGATGTTGATGCCTGCAAGGTCGCGCTGGGCAAGTAACATCTTCACCTCTGCGATGATACGCTCTGGCTCCGGCAACCTTCCCGCCCCTTCCCATCCACATGCAAGCTCGCCTGTCACCGGCTCAAGCACATGGATGCCCCTGGCCTTAATGGCTTCCAGGTTGTCCTGGGTTGCCCTGTTGGCAAGCATATTCACGTTCATGGACGGACAGACAAGGACAGGGGCCCTGGTGGCAAGCACCGTACAGGTCAATAGGTCATCCGCAATGCCATGGGCCAACTTTGCAATGAAGTTCGCCGTGGCCGGGGCGATGAGGAAGAGATCCGCCTTGTCTGCAAGCGCAATGTGGTCGATTTCATAAGCCCCTGATTGTGTTGCGGGAAACATCTCGGTATGCACGGGTCTGTTGGTCAGTGTCTGGAGGACAAGGGGCGTCACAAAATGCTGCGCAGCCTGGCTCATCACCGCATGTACGTCAAGGCCGAACTGCTTGAGGCCGCGTACAATAAGCGGTGCCTTATAGGCCGCTATCCCGCCGGTTATGCCGAATACAACCGTCTTGCCCTCTAGATCTTCTCCTGGGGAACCATCCATATCTCCACCCTTGTCGAAAGGGGATTCTCTGTAATCAGGATCTCAGCGAACTTGTCCTGTTTCTTAAAGAATAGCTTAATGTTGCCAAGAAACTTATACTGGCTCAGGGAAACCCAGCCTTCAGAGTTCATGGAGGTGATGAAAAACTGCGAAAGAGACTCGGGCTCTATCCGGCCCGAGACAACCAGCCTTCCGAACCCGTTGGTGATACTACACTCCTTGGGCACCCTTTCGAGCTCGCCGGGGATGAGTATGTCGGCAAAATCAAGATACCTCGGCGACGGCCGTGTCTCTTGACTTGAAGACTCATTCGAAGTGACACTCTTTAACTGGGCGCAACCGGCCAGCATAAGCACCAAAACAAGACTCATCAATACAGCTCTTCTCATCATTATCCTCCCTAAAGGAATGGATTATACCTGCGCTCGGCCCCGAGGGTAGTTGCAGGTCCATGTCCGGGCAGCACCTTCATATCGTCCCCTAAGGGCAACAGCTTGGTCTTGATGGATGTGATCAATGTATGATAGTCCCCGCCGGGAAGGTCCGTTCTCCCGATAGAACCCGCAAAAAGGGTATCTCCCGCAAAACAGAGTTTCTTATCGGAAGTGACGAGCGAAATGCCGCCCGGAGAATGTCCGGGTGTATCCAGGACAGACAGGGAAATACCGTCGCCCAGAGAGATTACCTCACCTTCGCTCAAGAATCGGTCCGGGTCCGGAGGCTGCTCAATACGGATCCCAAAGAGCCTGCCCATACGCGATGCAGCCTGCAGCAAGGGCAATTCCGCCTCATGCATCATGATCTGTGCACCCGTTACATCCTTGATCTGCCTGATAGCCCCGATGTGGTCCACATGTGCATGGGTATTCACAATAGCCATGACCGTCAGGCCCATGGAGTCTATCTGACGCAGGATCTTGTCCGCCTCTCCCCCCGGGTCTATCACAATGGCCTGATGCGTCTGTTCATCCCCGAGGATGAAGCAGTTCGTCATGAACTCCGTAACCACAATCGTATTCAAAAGCATCGATCTCTCCCATCGCTACGGGACCTTAATTTATCTCGATAATAGCATGTTAAAGTCCGAACACACATACTAAATAGTATACCAGCCAGATTAGGTCAACTGCCATCACCCCTTTCTTCATGAAACCTAAATCCCAATAATTCTTTCCCGGAGATAAAGTTTTCCATGCATAAATCCGATTACATCTACTGGTATGGCACACATTCTCATAGTAGAAGACGATATCAACCTGGGACAGGTCATCTTCCAGGAATTGAAGAGGCACAATCACGAGGTGGAGCTCGTAGAGAATGCCGAAGCAGCGCTTGTACGCTTGGGAAAATATATCTATGATCTTATGCTCACCGACCTGAAGCTTCCGGGCATCGACGGCATCGAGCTCCTGAAGCGGGTCAAGGCGACCAACCCCACCACTATTGTGCTTGTCATGACCGGATATGCCTCTGTGGACACAGCCGTTGTGGCTATGAAAAACGGGGCCCAGGATTTCATTCAGAAACCCTTCGGTTTGCATGAGCTGGTACAGAAAATCGATGATGCCCTGGCTATCAAACGGATGAAAAACGAGATTGATTACCTGCGCCATGCCCAGGAAGACGTTATCTACCGTACTGCCGACATTGTGGGAGTAAGCCAGGCGCTCAAAAAGGTGCTCAAGCTTGTAGAGAAAGTGGCCAAGGCCGATTCCACCATGCTCGTCACCGGCGAAACAGGCGTAGGCAAGGGTCTTATTGCAGGCGCCATTCACCATAACTCAAGCCGGTGTGGGAACAACTTCGTACAGGTCAACTGCGCAGCACTACCTCAAAACATACTTGAAAGCGAGCTGTTCGGACACGAAAAGGGTGCCTTTACAGGGGCCGTTCGGATGCGTGTCGGCAGGGTGGAGCAGGCGAACATGGGGACCATCTTCCTCGACGAGATCGGAGATATGGATCTGGGCCTGCAGTCAAAGATATTAAGGGTGCTGGAAGAGAGGGAATTTGAGAGGGTCGGGGGAGAGCGTACCATCAAAGTGGACGTGCGTGTAATAACTGCAACCAACCAGGACCTGCATACCCTCGTGGAACAGGGTAAATTCCGCGAGGATCTTTATTATCGGATCAATGTAGTCAATATCCACATCCCGCCCATTCGTCAACGCAAGGAGGATATCGAGCCTCTGGTGACCTACTTCATCAGAAAGTACTGCAGAGAATTCAACAAACCCGAGATGGAGATAGAACCTCAAGCCCTTGCCGCCATCACAGAATACGACTGGCCCGGCAATGTCCGTGAGATCAGGAACTGTATCGAAAGGGCAGTGCTGCTGGCAGAAGGGACTATAGTAAGAGTCCATGACATCTCCATACTCCATCCAGGCCAGAACCAGGCTCCCTTAACCCAGGACGGAGGGAATGGTGATCATAAAAAGTCCATGTCGACTCTGGCGCTGTCCGAACGCGATATGATTCTCGAAGCGCTGAAGAAGAACGATTGGATCCAAAAAGAAGCTGCCCACGCTCTCGGGATCAGCAAGAGGGTGATCCATTATAAAATCAGGAAATACGGCATCACACATCCCCGGTGGATCAAGAACCGATAAGATCAACGTATAGGGATACAACCTCCGGATCAAGGGTTTTGCCGGACATGGCACACAGCTCTTTGAGCGCATCCTCATGCCGCATTTGTGCTCGGTAGAGCCTTGGGGTAGTCATTGCATTGTATGTATCCACCACCCTCATAGCCCGGGCAGACAGTGGAATATCCTCACCTTTGAGTCCTCGCGGGTAACCACTGCCGTTGAAATTCTCATGGTGATATATCAGCAGGTCCTCATCAAGGTCGAGTACAGTCACATCCTTGAGGATCCGAGCGGTGATGATGGGGTGATTGTTAAGCCTTTTTTTATCAAAGGGGGTAAGATCACCCTTGGTGAACAGCGTTGTAGGTATGCCAAGGTATCCGATATTGGCTGCCAGAGAAGAATTGGCCCACTGGCCTGCAAGCATGTCTCCGACACCCATTTCCTTGGCAAGTGTATATATCTGATCAGAGACCTTCAAAGAATATCCCATAGGATATCCTGCGCGCAGATCGCTCATAATGGATGCCGTGTTCAGGATGCCCATATACCAGTTCTGGATATCCGCATCAAAACCCGAGGCAACAGCCCAAGCAGGGGCAAGAAAAGTGGTGATCCAGTCAAATAGGTCCTGCGGCAACCCTTCCTGGTGGAGGTATCCAAGGTCATGGCCTTCCCAGGTAACCGGCACACCTTGTGTATCGTAGCGGATGGACACCTCATCCGCCTGGCACTGGATCTTGAGAAGGTTAAGTAAATCATTAAGAGATTTCAAGGACGGCCCTGACTGGAGGCGTTTCTTCATGGGAAGCTCCAGCGAAATATTGACCTGCCTCATGGCCCCGGTCTGGGCAAAGGTGGCCACGTGAATCCCCTTCTTCTTTGCATGGGAAAGTGCCTGGTGCGCGACATTAATGAGCCCTTTTGCATCCTGGGCATCATCGGGCAAGGTCGCCACCCCGATAGTCATAGTGTCTGCAAGATCCGCCCCCAGGCTTAGGGTGGCCTTGTGCAGGGCGGTGACGGCATCCCGTGAAGAGCAGCCGGGCAGGATCACAAAAAAGCTGAGTTCTTCATACCGCAATACCTTATCGTAGCAGCGCAAACCTTCCTGAATCCTCCTGGCCAGCGTTCTAAGCGTCCTCACCCCTTCGGGAATATGTGTATACAGACCGAACTTATCCCTGTCCTCTATCTCGATGATTGCAACACTCAACGGGAAACAGAGCCTCCTGGAAAGCTCCTCGTACTGGTGAAGGACGTCAAGGAGGATGTGCCGCTGCGGAATATCGATACGGACATCCAACACATCATCAAAATCCTTATCAGGAGTCAGGACGCCCTTAAGAACCTTCTCCGAGCTCAGCAGGAGTTGCTTGGTCAGGATGAGGTCATTGATATTGAATGGACTTGCCCCTTTTCTAAAAAGCTCCAGGCACCCAATGACCTTTGTATCCCTGTAGATGGGGAGCCCGATCATGGATGTGCAACAGATAGGTATCTCTTCAGAATTGATACCGGTCTGGATCATATCGGGAATAAGAATCGGTTTGGCCATCTCCTTGATGGCATTGGTGAAGATATCGCCCTTATCAATTTTATTGGGGATCTCACCCTGTAGGCCCCTGCAGAACCAGGTGTCCTGGGGTTCCCAGATGTATGCAAGGGCTACATCATAAGGTGTGATGTGGTTGATGAAATTGAGGATAAGGTCAGATAGCTTCTCAAGCTGATCATTCCTGACTTCCCAATCGGATAAAAGGGAAACCTGAAAAAGCATCGGAATGATGTTTGCATTATTTTTTATGAATTCCGGGGAGAGTTCAAGTGTTTGGTCAACAATATATTCATTTAATCGCTCAGGCCACATAGCAGTTCCCGTTCTCTCCCCACAGTTTAGAAATTAAAATAGATATACGCAGGGGCTTTACATCCGATGGTGCTGAGAATACCAGTAGGATTCAAATTCTCGACAGGCCTTCTTCAGGTCACGCAAGGTCCTGATGCCTAACCTACCAAGCTGTTCGAGAATTTCTCTCCTTGTAAGCCACATTATGAGAACCCCTGTGCATTTCCATATATTCTCAATAATAAGTGCAAACATGGTGCCACAGGACGTTTGTGGCATAACATATTGTTATTTTATGTAAAAAGGTGCTGCCACCCTTTGGGGCATTGATTCACTAATAGAAATTTTCTTACTCTTTTTAAGAAATAAATTTCATACCTTATTCCATTTTACTGCAATATGGATAATGTTACCCTTGATTCGACAGACGGATCAGGACGGGCGATGCTTTACGGGAAATCCTCTCATTCCCATAATCCACAGGAGCCCGAAATACAGAGCACCGCCAAACACCACACAAAGAAGCAACACAGCGCCGCTTTTTATTGTCAACCCCGTTCTCCACAAATACCTATGGGCTAAAGGTATCAGCGTAATACCCATAATTGCTGCGGCGGCAATCATCTTTCCATACTGTCTGAGGTACTCTTTGGGAATATGGATTTCCGCCTTTTTCAGATACCTATGTTGAACAACGAGTTGAGCGAACACCGAGATACTGCTTGCAAGGGCGATCCCTGCATGCTTCAAGAACGGCATGAGGATAAGACAGAATACAATATTCACAACGAGACTCAGCCATGAAATGTTTACTACGACCTTGGCCTTCTGCATGGCATAGAGCGCCTGGGTCTGTATGCGCGCATATCCCACTGCCCAGAGGCTTAATCCATACATCTGTAATGCATAGGCCGACGCCAGTGCATCATTGAACGTAAAGGCCCCGCGTATGAAGAGGATCGTAAAGATGGGCCTGGCCAATACACATGCGCCTACAGTTGCCGGGATTGTGAAGAGCAGCACTGCCAAAAGACCCCTGCCCATGAGAAAAGAGAATTGTTCCGTGTCCATCCGTGCAGAAGCGGAGCTCATGGCAGGCAGCATCACATTGCCCACGGCAAAGGCGAATATCCCTAGAGGGAGCTCGAGTAATCTATTGGCATAATAGAGATAAGAAACACTACCTTCAGAAAGCAGTGAGGCAAAGAGTGTCCCTATAAGCACATTGATCTGGTAGATGGAGGCCCCGATGGCCGCTACACCTAAAAGGCGGAATACCTGCTTTACCCGCGAGGAATGGAAGGTGGTAGTGAAACGCAAGGGAATTCCTCGCTTCAATAAAGGGGGCATCTGGATGATGATCTGAGCGATCCCTCCGATGATCACCCCCCACGCAAAGGCATCCGCAGGCGAAGAGAATATGTGGAAGACCACAAAACAGAGCAGCGGCACAGAGATCATGAAGAGGTTCATGAGGATCGGGGCAGCGGCAGGCGCTGTAAAGTGGCCTATGGAGTTGAGTATCCCCATAAAGAGCACGGCAACACCGATCAGGAGTATGTACGGGAACATGATGCGGGTAAGGTGAACCGTAATGCCGAAAACACTACTGTGGAGAAATCCAGGAGCCATGACGGCCACCAAGGCAGGTGCGATGATCTCGCCGAGGATCACTACCACCACCAGGCCGTAGAACATCAATGTCATGATCTCCTGGGCCATGCGGTAGGCACGATCTATCCCCTCACGCTCCTTGACCTCGCTGAATACAGGGACAAATGCAACACTGACCGCTCCTTCGGCCATGAATCTCCTCAAGAGATTGGGGATCCTGTTTGCAACAACAAAGGCATCGGCAAGAGGCCCCGCCCCGAGAAGCCAGGCCATTACCATGTCACGGATAAAACCAAGGACACGGCTTATAGCAGTGAGCCCACCGACCGTAACAACATTCTTCCTGAAGCCATCCTTCATGTCGGTGGGCTCTTAAGATTGTAAAGAGGCCGTATTAATTCCCCACGACCTTTGCCCTGATGCGGGCATCCTTGGTCTTGATATTCTCCTGATCGGTCTCCACATGGAACAAACTGAAAAAGAAATTATCAATCTGGGTTGGCTGATATCGCAATTCAACCGAAATGGACTTGCCGGCGTCCAGCTTCACCTTGCCCTGCTGGGAAACGAAAAGCACGTTTGAAGGATTTGCGGATATACTGGTAATAGTAATGGGCTCTTTACCCTTGTTCGTAATAGTGATCATCTTCTTATTTATTGAACCCACCTTTACCGTTCCGAAATCGATCTCCATAGGCACGATGGAGAGGACCTCCACGATCTTAGCCTTCATGGTCAACTTCAGAACCGGCATGGCCGGATCATTGGTCTCGACCTCGATATTCTTTGTATAATCTCCTCTCATATTTCTGGCGGAAATACTTACAACAAGCTTCTGCGTCTTTCCCGGCTCAATTTCCTGCCCTCCCGGGGCAGTCACTGTTGCCCCTCAACAGGGCTTGGGTTTGAATGTAAGCTTCTGGTCGCCGACATTCTTGAATATAAACTCGTGTGATAAATCCTTACCCTCGGGGATTGATCCCGCATCGTAGACAGTCTGGTCCACCTGAATCTTCGCTGCTGCATGGCAGATGGTCTCAGCGATGAGGGAAAGGGTGAGACAAGCTACGAACAAGATCGCAAATCTTAAGAATTTACCCATAGAATCACCTCCGTTTTTTATGGCTAACACAAAACCTACACGTTTTCCATAGGGTTTTGGAGACCATCTTGGGTTCGTGTTGACTTTTCATACTCGTAAGAATACATCTAAGCCATGCGCGGAAAACTGGAACACCCGAGAGGACTCATCGAGCTCATCTCTGTCGAAGTGGAGCGGATTGACAACGAGTACCGTGAATTATGGCTGAGTTTTGAGTATACATGCCCCGGTGGTGAGTATAAATCCGCCATGGTGCTGCCCATCAGCAACTCCAAAGAGATGGCGAACTTCTTTTTCAAAGAGCTTATCAGCGAGGCCAAGCACCTCTCCGAGATTGAGAAGAACGAGACCCTGAACGTCGGCCTCTATGTGGCCAACAAGACAGATACCATGCTGCCCATAAAGAACCTGTGCCAGCGGGTCATCGATGTACTCAATACCGAAGAAGATCTCCATGAAAACCGCGAATTTATAGATCTGTGCACATCAGGGTTCCATTTCAAGGATGGCTCAAACAGTCTCAGCACCAAGGGCTTTGAGGAGCGTTTCAAGATATTCATGGGCCGCGCCACGGAAAAGATGTCGCAAGGCTACTATACCATAGCCGCAGACGACCTTGAAAAGGCGAACATCCTGTGCGCAACCAGCCCCTTCATATCAAAGCTCATCGGCATATGCCACCGTGAACTCGGGCATCTTGATCTTGCGCTGGATATGTTCAACCGCGCCATGGAGCTCGGCGACAAAGAAAAGGATACCTATCTCTATCTCTCTGAGATCCATTTCTTCTTAAATGACATGGAACGTGCATACGTTATCCTTGAAAAGATGCTCGAAGAGCATCCTGATGATATAAGGGCCCTGGTGGAGATCGCCAACATCAAGTACCAGATGGATAAGGAGTATGTTACGTATCTGGACAAGGCCTATGCCATTGATGCAGAGCAGGCTCAAAAGACTATCCTCCAGACCTTTATGTTCAAGAAGGTCGGCGGAGGCAAGAAGATCCGCATATCCATCGAGGAGGCATCAAAGCTCCTGGGCATTCCGGAGCAGAGCATCAGGCAACTTGCCCTCAGCAACCGGATACCCGTGAGGGCATTCCCGGATAACGATGAGATGGTGCTGGACGAGAACGAGCTCAGATCATGGGCATACGTTTACAGGAGATACAAGCTTCTTCAGGATGAAATCGAGAGAGTTCACACTCACCCGGGAGGGGATAAAAATCAAGGCATGGCTCTACTTTCCTGAGCCGGCGCCGAAAGGCCTGCTTCCAGCATTAATCTTCTGCCACGGGATACCAGGCTCAAACCCAGACCCCAATGACAGGGGTTATATCCCCCTTTTTGAGGAGTTCACACACAGAGGGTTTGCATGTGCCACCTTCAACTTCAGGGGATGCGGCCTCTCTGACGGCAACATCGACATGAAAGGCTGGGAAAGCGACCTGGCCTCTGTAGTCGATAAGGTATTCGACAGCCCCGGCATAGACCCGAAATCCATCCACTGCATCGGGTTTTCCGCAGGAGGGGCAATAGCCTGCAAGATCGCTGCATATCAGAAGGAGATCTCGAGCCTGCTTTTAATGGCCACCCCCCAGACCTTCGTGGATATCCTCCCCAAGGACCCATCTCTCCTTCATGCGCACTTCCTCAGCATCGGGACCATACGGGACAGCTCGTTTCCGAGTGATCTCGCCAAGTGGTACAACAATTTCCTCGAGATAAAACCCGCCCATTGGCTGCCTTTTATCTATCCCCGTCCCGTGGGTATCGTACATGGAGATTGCGATGAAACCGTCCCCGTAGGGCATGCAAAGATTCTTTATGATGCGGCATGGCAGCCCAAGAAACTGACCATATTGGAAGGTGCAAATCATCAATTAAGAAAAGACCCCCGGATAATCCAGGTCATCCAAGGCTGGTTGAAAGAGGTTCTGTAGAAGCACATGGACAACCCTGAAAACATCTATCTCCCCATCTTTGTGGACTTGACAGGCAAGCTCGTAGTGGTGGTAGGAGGCGGTATGGTGGCTGCCCGGAAGGTGGAATCGCTGGTAAAGGCAGGGGCAATAGTAAAGGTCATCGCACCGGTGGTGGTCGACGAGATAGTTCAGTATCCGGATGTCCGGATAGAATTGAGGGAGTACGAAGAGGACGATCTGGAGGGTGCCTTTCTGGTTATTGCAGCCACAGACAATGATAAAACCAACCGAGCCGTGAGCGAAGAGGCCCTTGACCGACGTATTTTCTGCAACGTGGTGGACAGGCCCGATCTCTGTTCATTCATCGTGCCCTCGGTTGTGGAAAGAGGTCCCATCAAGGTCGCCATCTCCACAGGCGGCTTCTCCCCTGCCCTGTCCAGAAGATTGCGGGCCTGCATCGGCAAGAACATCGGTGACGAATATGTCGGCCTGGCCGCCATCCTGGGGATGATCCGCCCGATCGTCCGGTCTCAGGAAGGTAGCGCCGAAGACCACAAGAGGGTCTTTGAGCTGCTCATCGACTCGGAGCTTATTGATGCCGTCCGCTCGGGTGATCGCAAACAGGCCGAGGATATCCTCTTCCAGGCCCTCGGAGAGCATATCGATCTCAAGGGGATCATACCATGACAATATCTGTGGTCCTCCTCCTTTACTTTTTAGCCAGCCTCGGCTTCATCACCTATCTCTTCTTAAAAAAAAGGGGGGGGCAAGCCCCATTGAGGATATTGTACGCAGCCTGTGTTGCCTGCCATCTCCTCTTCGTCATTACCCTTTGGCACACCACAGGGCAGTTGCCCATGGCCACGCCGGCCCAGGCAATCAATATGCTTATCCTCTTCTCATCGTTGGCCTTCATGCCCTTTGTTCTGAGGAAAAACACCACAGTGCTCGCTGCCTTCTTCCTGCCGGTTGCCGCCTTTGTACTCGCCTTCATCGCCGCTTCCCTGCAGCCCGGCCATGAGGTGATGATCGCCTCCTCCCGATACTGGTACCCGCTCCACACGATAAGTGTGATTATGGGGGAGGCCTTCTTTGTGGTGGCAGCCATTGCCTCGGTGGTATACCTCATCCACGAGCGGATCATCAAGAAAGGCTCCATCCATTCGTCCGTATCCGCCCTGCCGCCGCTGACATTGCTGGATTCCATCCTCTATATATCGCTTGCGCTGGGTTTCTTTGCCATTACGATAGGAATGATACTCGGAGGCCTCTGGGCATCATCCATGGGGCTCAGGTTCAGCCATATCGCCCCCAAGGTGCTTGCAGGCGGCCTGACATGGTCCGTGTTTGCCGTAAGCTTGCACCAGCGATATGCAATCGGCTGGAAAGGAAGGCGCACCGCCATCATCACCCTCATAGGATTCACCTTGATGGTGCTGCTCTTCATCGCAATCAACCTTGCCTTCCCTGATTCCCACGGAATAAGGCTCATCTGATGGAGAGGATCTGCTGTATCAGCATAAACCACAAGAACGCCCCTGTAGACATCAGGGAGCGCATCAGAATCAGTCCCTTGGATATCCATGCCATCATGGAGGAGGATTCTGAGGCATTCCCCTTAAATACCTGCAACCGGACCGAGGTGTACTGGACATCCCTGGATAAACGCTCTGTCTTTAAACTCCTGGGAAACCTCTCGGGCATCGACGAAGCAGGTTTGCGGCGGGTATCCGAATATCGTATCGGCAGGGAGGCGGTCCGCCATCTTTTCATGGTAGCATCCGGCTTGGATTCTCTCGTCATCGGCGAGCCCCAGATCTTGGGGCAGATGAAGGACGCCTACCGGGAGGCCCTTGCAGCCGACACGACCGACACCATCCTGAACAAGGCCCTCCACCGGGCATTCAGAACGGCCAAGCGCATCCGCACCGAGACCAGCATCGGGAACTATCCCGTCTCAGTGGCTTCAGAGGCGGTGGAACTGGCAAGCCATATATTCACAGATATCGGCGAGAGCACGGTTCTCATCATCGGTGCAGGAGACATGGCAGGCATCGCGGCAAGGCGTTTAAAGGATAGGGGGGTAAAGCAACTGCACATCGTCAACCGAACCCACAGCGCAGCCTGTGACCTTGCCCAAGAGCTCGGCGGAATTGCGATACCCTTTGAGCACCTGTCAGATGAACTCTCAAAGAGTGATATCGTCATCACCTCCACAGGATCTGCCCGCCCTATCATCACCAAAGACCTTGTGGCCTCGGCCATGAAAACCAGAAAGAATAGACCCATCATCATCATCGACATCGCAGTTCCGAGGGATGTGGAGGATGCTGCAGGCAAGTGCTATAACTGTTATCTCTACGACATCGATGCGCTCAAGACCATCGTTGACAAACACTTTGCCCATAGGGAGTCTGAAGCAACCAGGGCGATTTCCATCATTGACGATGAGACCGACAAGTTCGAAAAATGGCTTGGTTCGCTGTCGGCCCAATCTACCATTAAGGATTTGTTTTCACTCATGGATGCCCATATCGAAGACCAGCTTAGAGGACTCAGCGTCTCCCGGGAAGAACGCTCATTGCTGGAGCAGAGACTCCGCGCATCATACAAACGACTGCTGCACCGGCCCGTGAGCTTCCTGAAGGAGCACCCTGACATGAGATATATCGAACATGTACGAAGGATATTCCAGCTCGATGAAGACTATTCGGATCGGTACAAGGGGTAGTGCCCTGGCCCTGGCCCAGGCGGAGATGGTGAGATCGGCGCTGCTCAAGGCAGCGCCCGGGGTAACCCTCAAGGTTCTCACCTTCAAGACAACGGGGGACATCCTGGTTGACGCATCGCTGGACACCATCGGAGGCAAGGGTGTGTTCGTCAAGGACATCGAGCGGAGACTCATTGACCACAGTATCGACCTGGCGGTCCACAGCCTGAAAGACATGCAGGCACTCCTGCCCCAAGGGCTTGTGATCGGTGCATATCTTATACGGGAAGACCATAGGGACATGCTCTTTTCACGGGGAAACTACAGCCTGGAAACCCTGCCGAAGGGCTCCCGCATCGGCACTTCCAGTATGAGGAGGAGATGCCAGCTCAAGATGTTCCGTCCGGACCTTAAGGTAGCGGATATCAGGGGGAATGTGCCGACCCGCCTGAAGAAACTCGGTGACGGACTCGATGCCGTCATCCTTGCGGCAGCAGGCGTCATCAGGCTTGGATTGCCGCTGGGCGTTGCCATTGATCCCCAAATAATGATACCCTCTCCCGGCCAGGGCATCATTGCCGTGGAGTGCAGGTCCGACGACCAGGATATTTTAGAGATGCTCCGGAGCCTCAACCATGCAGCTACAGAAGTCTGTGCCGAGGCTGAGCGGGCCTTTCTGGCCACCCTCGGACAGGATTGCAACCTCCCTGCAGGTGCATTTGCCGTCGTGATCGGGGAAGAAATATCGATCACCGGAATGCTCGGTTCCCCCGACGAGACGGCCGTGGCAAGGATGTCGCTCATGGGAAAGACACCGGAGGTGGGAAGTCATCTGGCAAGAAAACTGATGGAAAAGATACACGGAAACAGTGCATTATGAAGGTATTTCTCATTGGGGCAGGTCCGGGAGACCCGGAACTCATCACCCTTAAGGCCAAGCGCATCCTTGAAGGATGCGACGCCGTGGTCTATGACGACCTTATCCCCGAGGAGATCTTGGGGCTTGCTCCCGGGAATGCCCGGAAGATCTATGTGGGCAAGCGCGGCGGCAAAGAATACATGAAGCAACCCGAGATCAATGATCTTCTGGTCAGCCTTGCCCGGGAAGGGCTCATAATAGCCCGGGTCAAGGGTGGAGACCCCTGCATCTTCGGCCGAGGCGGCGAGGAGGCCCTTTTCCTGGCCGAGAACGGCATCCCCTTCGAGATCGTCCCCGGCATCACCTCTGCAATTGCCGGCCCCATCAGCGCGGGCATACCGCCAACACACCGGGGGCTCGCAGCTTCCGTGACATTTGTCACCGCCCACGAAGATCCCGCCAAGGAATCCGGATTCCTTGACTGGTCTCATCTGGCCAAGGAACCCGGCACCATCGTCTTTCTCATGGGTGCAGGCAGGATAGGCCCCATTGCATCCCGTCTCATGGAAGAAGGCATGAGAGCAGACACGCCTTGTGCCGTAGTCCAGGATGCCACCACCTCCTCTCAACGCCTTGTTGTCTCTACCCTTGAATCGATAGGACAGGAGGCCGAACTTAAGCACATAGCCTCTCCGTGCATCATAATCGTAGGCAAAGTGGTGGGTCTGAGTGAAAAGCTCTCCGGCAAGAATGACCTCCCGCTTGCAGGCATGTCGGTCCTCATTACCCGGCCTGACCACCTGGCCCTCGAGACAGCCTCTCTCTTTGCATCCAAGGGCGCCCGGGCAGTGGTCTATCCGCTCATTGAAATCTCTCCGCTCTCCTTTGAGCTCCCGGATCTGAAGACATATGACATGCTCATCTTCACCTCACAGAACGCGGTGAGCCTGTTCTTTGATAAACTGTTTTCACATGGCCAAGATGCCAGGGCCTTTTCCGCCATCGAGGTCTTCTGCATCGGGCCCAAGACGCGGGATATCTTGAGATCCTACGGGATCATCGCCGACGGTATGGCTCAAGAATTCCGGGCCGAGGGGATCGTGGAACTTCTCGGGGCAAGGGATCTTATCGGCAAAAAGGTGTGCCTGCCCCGTGCCAAAGGGGCAAGGCCCTACCTTGTGGAGGCCCTGCGGGAAAAGGGTGCAAAGGTGGATGAGATCATCGTCTATGATACCATCCTTCCTCGCAGTGCAACTCGTGAAGGATTCATGCAGGCCCTTCATGGCGTGGATACCGCTGTATTCACAAGTCCGTCCGGCATCAGGCATGCAGTTGAGCTCCTGGAGAGTAATCCTGCCACACTTGCCTCCAAGAGACTCGTTGCCATCGGTCCGGTTACGGCCAAGGCCATGGAGGGGTATGGCCTGACTCCGTCCCTTATCGCCGACGAATATACCGATGAAGGCATCATCAGGGCTTTGTTGGGGGAGACACCATGATCGGCATATCGAAGCTCTACTGCGGCACTGTCGAGGCATCGGATCCGCTGCGCTATGGCCGCTCATCCAAAGAGCTGCCATCTCATCTGCTTCAGTTCTCTGCCGACAAGAAACCCGTAGTGGTCTGGAACATCACGAGCGCCTGCAATCTCAAGTGTGTGCATTGCTATGCATCAGCGGGCAAGGCCACGGGTGAGCTCACGACAAGAGAGGGCCTTGAGCTGATTGCGACGCTCAAAGATTACGGTTCGCCGGTCATCCTTTTTTCAGGCGGTGAGCCTATTATCCGCAAAGACCTCCCCACCCTCATCGAGGCCGCGGTAAAGTCGGGCATGCGTGCGGTTATCTCCACCAACGGCACGCTTATCTCGCAAGACATGGCCATGCATTTTGCGGACCTCGGCCTTTCCTACATCGGGGTGAGCCTGGACGGCATGGAAGAAGTAAACGACACCTTCAGGGGGGTTCAGGGCGCATTCAGGGACGCACTCCAAGGCATCTATAATGCCATGCACGAAGGCATCAAGGTGGGGCTGCGCTTCACCATGAACCGGCGAAATGCAGATCAGATCAAAGGCATCTTCGACCTCATGAAGAATGAGGGCATCCCCAGGATATGCTTCTATCACCTGGTCTATACCGGCAGGGCCAGGGAGCTCATGGCAGAGGACCTCTCTCATGAGCAGACCAGGCAGACGCTTGACCTCATCATGGACCGGACAAAAGAGATGATCGATGCCGGGAAAGACGTTGAGGTGCTCACCGTGGACAACCATGCGGATGGCCCGTATGTGTACCTGCGCATGAAGCAGGAGGGCAGCCCCCGTGCAGGAGAGGTGCTGGAGCTGCTCAGGATGAACGCAGGAAATTCGAGCGGCCTGGGCATCGGATGCATCAACTGGGACGGGGATGTCTACCCCGACCAATTCTGGCGCACCAAAGTGCTCGGCAATGTCCTGAAGAGGCCTTTCTCCGAGATCTGGGACAATAGGGACAACGAGTTCCTCATGCAGCTCAAGAACAAAAAGGACTATGTGCAGGGCAGATGCCGTTCCTGCAGGTGGCTCGATGTATGCGCCGGCAACTTCCGCGCCCGGGCCGAGGCGACTGCGGGCGACCCATGGGCCGAGGACCCGGCATGCTACCTGAGTGACGAAGAAATCACGTGATTATCAATGCAACAAGTGACCAGAATACTGGACTTACTTTTATTCTGCTACAATCTTCTCCTTAATGAAATAAATATGGGATCTATCTTTCCAGGCAAGGTAATGAAGATCATGAGGGGTATCAAAAATAATCCTACCTCCCCCAATGGTAATAATTGAATTATATTGTTTTCCCTCTTTCCCATCAACTATAACAAACTGTTTGTCATTTTCTTGAGCTACATATGCCCAGTGCTTTCCATCAGGACTGAATACAAAAGAGCCTACTGCGATATCATCATATCGCTTCCCTTCTTTCCCATCTATGACTATAAAGCACTTATTACCTCCTCGAACTACATACACCACATATGTGCTGTCTTGACTAAAGACAAGTGTACTACCTACGATATTATCGTATTGCTTCCCTGTCTCCCTACCATCCACGACTACAAAATATTTAATACCGATTGAAGCTACATAAGCCACCTGCTTGCTATCAGGGCTAAAGATCGGAGTCCCCTTTCCGATGATATCGTATTGCTTTTCCTCTTTTCCGTCCACAACCACGAAGAATTTATCGTCTGTTTGCGCTACATATGCCACATGCTTGCTATCAGGGCTGAAAATGTATGAGTTATTCATGATTCCATCGTATGGCTTTTCCTCTTTCCCATCTACCACCATAAACATTTTCTTCTTGCCTACTTGAGCTGCATATATCAAGCGCTTGCTATCAGGGCTAAAAACTGGGCCACCTGTCGTAATGCTTCTATCAGGGTTAAAACTTGTGCTACTTGTGACAATGCTATCATATTGCTTTTCCTCTTTCCCATCCACAACCACAAACCACCTCTTCCCTCCGAATATTTTGTCTATGAGAGCTGCATATGCCACACGTGTGCTGTCAAGGCTGAATACAGGGCCACTATCCATGATGCCATCGTATGGCTTTGCCTCCTTTCCATCTATGACTGCAAACCATTTATTGCCGGTTCGAGCAGCATACGCTAAGCGTTTACTATCAGGGCTAAAAACAGCGCCGCTTTTCCCTATACCATCATATTGCTTTTCCTCTTTCCCATCTATGACTACAAATCTTTTATCACCTTCCAGGGCCACATATGCAACTCTAGCACTGTTAGGACTGAATGTTTGTAGACTTTGCTCTATCCCATCGTATTGCTTACCCTCTTTTCCATCTACGACTATAAACCGCTTTTTCCCTGATCGGGATATATACGATACATGGTTGTCATCAGGGCTTACTTGGAGAGATGATTTTATCCAGGAAAAAATATCTACAGTTACAATTAATTTTTCAGATATTACCTTGAGTTGATCACTATCCTTTGCATTGCAAATTGTGGAAAAGCAAAAGACAAAAGCTGCCAAATATAATGCGATACATTTTTTAGACACTTAGCTAATCCTCTTTATCATGGGTATTTTGTTAAAATATTTTGTATTCTATTTATTATGATCACCTGCCACATATGCTCATTTACTTTGTTTCCGATAGAGAAAAGATAAGAAATACTAATAGATTTCATTCCTCACTTCAACCATTTTCCACTCCCATCCCCGTGATCAAGTACTCGAGATTTCAAGGCTTGCTTTTGATCTAAAGATTCTATGCCATACTCACTATTCTGAGCATCGGTTGAGGTTGAGATATAAATAATGGCTCTTAATGTCCTGCTCATGCTTGCTTAGAGGATTTCGAGGATCCTACTCTGGAATCCCTTGAGCACCTCTTCGATATCCAGCATGCCGGGCTCGAATATGGTCGAGAAGAGGGCCATGCCCTCCCAGAAGGCTACCATGGCGATGCTCACATTTTTTACAAATTGCTTGTCTTCGATAAAGCGGCTCAAGTTCAACACCAGCTCATCTATCCACCGTATGTACGCCTTTCGCAGCTTTGCCCGGACGGAATCATGGTACAGGGCGATCTCCCATATCTCCACAAATATCGTCGAGAGGCCCTTGTTAAGCGTGATGCGGTTGTTTACGAAGCCGAATAGCTCGTCGATGAATTCCTTCTTCCCGTATCGGGACAAATCCTTTTCATTAAGCCATTCCCTGATCTGGGTCTGATAATCATCGATGACATAGTCGATGTAGTTGAGGAGGATGTCTTCCTTGCTGGAGAAATAGTAGTGCAGCACACCGTGGTTCACCCCGGCAACGCGGGCGATGTCCTTGATGGAGGTCTTCTCAAAAGACTTCTCCTGAAGACAGGCATCCAGGGCCTTGAGGATCTGCTGTTTGCGTTCTTCCTGTATCCTTTTTCTCGCCATTGATCACATTCCTCATACCCCATCCGGGGGGCCTGGAACTTTCCCTTCCGGCTTTCCCGGCCTTCTCTTCACCCTCGTGGCTGCCTTCTGTGCTGCCTTCTTCTTGAACACAGGCACGACAAGCACGGTATAAAGGGTGCAGAGTAAAAGGAACCCTGCCATGAACACGGCAACCCAGTAATTCGCGAACAGGACCCTGCCCGAGTAGTCTTTGCTGACATCCATGAATATGCCGATCATGAGTCCTAAGAACACCACGGCAGTAATGACCGGTATCACCGGTCCGAACGGTATCTTGAAGTCACGCGGGGTATCCGGGAACTTTTTTCTGAGCCTGAGCACGCATATCGCCATGACCACATAGATGAAGCATTCGAGTGCCGCAGCCATCAATATGATGAACAGATACTTGCCGGTAATGAATATGGCGATGCTTATTGCCATGGCGAATATCATAAGCCCGAGGATCGCCACCCACGGCGTCGCATAGTCCGGGTGGAGCTTGCTGAACACCCTGGGCAGGACATTGTCGCGGGCCATGGCATAGGTGAAGCGGGAGGTGTTCAAGAGCCCTGCATTGAAAGACGTGACCGATGCCAGCACGCTCATGAACATCAGGAGCACCACGCCCGGCACGCCGAAAAGGTTCCTGCCCAGGAGGATATGCGGGATCACCGTGCCGCTCAGGCGCTGCTCGGGGGTAAGCCCGATCCATATTGCTACCGTGAACAGCGAGTAGAGGATGGACAGGATACCGACCGTAATAAGCATACCCTTGCCGATGAGCCGGTAATCCGTTGTCTCCTCGGCGAGCGGGGTGACCCACTCGAAGCCCACGAAGAGGAATACGCCCACTCCCGCAGCCTCGATTATCTTCGGGATCGTAAAATTCGGACTCGCAAGGGCAGGGGTGAAATCGATCCCTATGGTGGAGATGGCGTAGATGGAAACAAAGGCGAGCAGGCTTATCTTGCTGAAGGTCATGATGTCTTCCGCGAGCCCGGTAATCTTCACCCCCCGGTAGTTGAGGAATGCCACGAACAGGATGAAGATGCTCAACCAGATGATCCGGTCGAACATCGGGCTTACAAAGGTATGGGCGCTTATCATAACGCTCGAAAGGATATAGCTTTCCGTTCCCACCATGGAGATGCCGAGCACGACATAGAATATCCCGATGGTAATGGCGATGGGCTCATTGAAGGCGTTCTGCATAAAGAGCTTGATACCTGCGGCACTCGGGTAGAGTGATGTGAGTTCGGAGAAGCACATCGCAGAGAGAAGGCAGAATAACCCCGCAACCAGTATGGAGATCCAGGCGAGCTCGCCCACTACGATGATGGCTACCTGCAGACCGGCAATATAACAGGAAGTGGCAAGGGCCATACCGACCGATGTAGATATAACAGTCCTGAGCTTAAGCACTTTTTTGAGCGTAGTCATGAATCCTCCCCCATCTCATTATCTGTCCGATCCGCCTTCATAAGGATTCAACGAATCATAGGCGCCGTAGATGAGCAGCCAACTGGTTATCTTCATGGCACCACTACTCAGGCGAAGCCTGGGCCAGATGATTCCCACGATAATAAGCAGCATGCCGCTCATCACGCCCTCAACATGGCTCGAAAGGCCCATTCTGGGGTTTGCAAGGATGGGAATAAGCAAGCCTGTCAAAAGGCCCAAGAGAAGCAGCAAAACGCCCAGACGTATGAGTCGCCCGGACAGCCGCTGCTTCATACTTGATGTATCCATGATCCCTCCTGAAAAAATTCTTGCCCATATTACTTTCTAAGCCTAAGACCTTTTCCGCTTTCATGCCGCTGAGACGACTTTAGGTGTCAGGTCATGCATCGGGCCAGATGATCATGGTGATGGCATCGAGTCTCATGACATCCTCCTGGCTCGCCTTCACCTTGATCTCTCCGTCCAGGTACTTCTGTGACGGGTTGAGATCTCCCCAGAACATGTCGCACAGGTTTTCACTCAGGGTCGTGACAATGACGTCGGGGGTCCCCTTCGCCCCCGCCTCGTATGACACGATCTCGCCGTTTTTCACGTCCATGGTGAAGTAATCCCCCGTGTCTTCTGCAAAAAAGTGGATCAGCCTCGACCAGTCCCGCTGCATCCTTCTCAGGCGTGCATTATCATTGCATTGAACCTGATAATCAGCCAGGGCTTCTAAGATATTCTCTTTTGTCGCCATATCTCTCCTCCGTCAATCGTTCTTGCCTATGCCGCTTTCCTTCGAGAGCTCCCTCATTGAATCCTCTAACGCATTCAGCACAAAATCCACCTCTTCAGGGGTTATCACCAATGGGGGCATGAACCGGCATATGGTCGGATCATTGCCCGTATAGACGGCAATCACGCCTCTATCTGCGAGCTTCTTCGTGAGCCTGGGGCCGATGGACTGGTTCGTGTACTGGAGCCCCATCATGAGCCCCTTCTGTCTCACCTCGATCAGAAGGCCAGGATAATCTTTCAGAAACCGGTCAAACCCGGCCCTGAAACGATCCCCCATCTTAACTGCGCGGTCGGCCAGGTGATTCTTTTGTATATATTCAATGACGGCAAGGCCCACAAGGCATCCCAGATCTGAGCCTCCAAAGGTGGAGAGGTGGATGAATGGATGCGGGATGAAGAAATCCATGAGCTCTTCGGTGAATATGGTGGCCGAGATCGGATAGATCCCGCCGCCCAACGACTTCGCCACAGTCATGATATCCGGCACTACGCCCCAGTGCTCGGAGGCGAACATCTTCCCTGTCCTGGCAAACCCGGTCTGTATCTCATCCAGGATGAGCAGAGCCCCGTTTTCGTTACAGATCTTCCTAACTTCCTGGAGGTAACCTTCTGGAGGAAGATTGATGCCCCCCTCTCCCTGTATGGGCTCCAGGATAACTGCCGCAGTATCTTCGGTGAAGGCATCCCAGATTGCCTGGGCATTACCGAACGGTACCATCTTGAACCCGGGGATGAGCGGCTCGAAAGGCTCCTTGTAGGCATCACGGCCTATGGCGGAAAGCGCAAACCCGGTGTGGCCGTGATAGGCCTTATCCGCATAGATGATCTCTTTCTTCATGGTATAGCCGCGCGCCAGCTTGATGGCGGCATCATTCGCCTCGCCTCCGCCGGTCCCGAAGATCGTGCACTTGAGGTTGCCCGGCGTTATCTCTGCAAGCTTCTTCGCCAGGTCCGCCTTCTGCTTGGAGCATAGGAGAAAGACCCCGATGTCATAGGTGTCGAGGGCGTCTTTGAGTGCCTGCACGATCACGGGGTTGTGACGGCCCACGTTCATGATGCCGGAGCCGGTCTGACAGTCGATGTATTTCTTGCCCGTCATATCCCAGATAGATGCCCCGTCGCGCCTATCCTCGATGATATCCAGGCCCGCACTTTTCATGGTGCGGGTCTTCATGGGGCCTAAGTACTCGGAGAAATCTGCCAGGGCCTGCTTCTTGATCTTCTCACGATCTATTGCCATAATGACCTCCTTTGTCCATCCGTTTTGATCATTTTATCGACCGCCATATGCCCCTTCCTCACTGCATGAAAAGGTTCATGCATAGTCCTGCTTTTAACCCAGAATGTGTAGGAGCGGCTTTAGCCGCGACAGGGACAAGGGGTGCACACAACTTTTTCGCGCCTGAAGGCGCTCCTACAGAAGCAGAGCTACTGCATATATCGCTGCAATGAGCACGTACAAATGAAAAATCCGGTTTTGGAAATTTTCTCATATCCGATTTTCAGTATGCCTTCTTTCCGTCGATCCAGGTCTGGACCACCCGGCTCGAATCCGAGAAGGGGTCACCATCAACCACACAGAATGTGGCCGGAGCGCCCTCGTTGAGCCCGTTATTCACTGTGCCCAGAGAGAGGCTACCCCCGATGGTTCCTGCAGTGAGGGCCTGAAACTCGCTGAGCCTTTCCTCAGGGCCGAACATCGACCCGTCCGGTTTTTTCCGATCAACCGCACGTCTGATGTTATGCAGGGGGTCATCAGCTGCACAAGGGCCGTCGGAACTGATACAGATGGGAACCCCCCTTTCAAGAAGACTCCTTAAGGGGAATGCCTTCAGGTAGGGGATGGCCCCCTGCCTCTCGATGTCATGGGCATAGTAGGGGATGAATCCCGGTTGCAGAGATGCGACCGACCCGCAGCCCGCAAAGATGTCCAGGTCCTCATCGTCCATGATAAGCAGATGCTCGACCGATGCCCCGACAGGTTTGAGTCTCTTTATTACTTCTGCAGCCTGGCGGCAGGCCACATTGCCCAGGGCATGCATGACCAGTCGATACCCCTTGTCCGTAAAGACTTTTGCCCTGCCGATGAGATCATCGAGGTCCTCGAACCTCAGGTAAGGCAGGTATATTTTCCCGTTCTTCAGGGTGATCTTCTGCTCGAAGAGTAAACGAAACGGTGATAAGCTGCCAAGGGCGACACTATCCTTTGCAGCCATGAGGGCCGCCTTCAGACCTCCTGCGAGCGGCATGCTCGCTGCAGTCCGGTAAGCCCCGTCCAGAAAGAACTTCACGCTCTTAGGCGCGTGATCGGAGTTCAGTGCATTCGCATCATCTCTCTGGTTCGGCGGGGCAAATATGCTGTCATAGGCCGTCACGCACCAGCTGATCTTCAACGGGGTATATCCTTGCGCATCCTTCAGGAGCCTTTGAATATCAGAAGGGACTCCGGGATCATTGACATGGGTGAGCCCCTTTTGCAGGCACCTGGTGGCCTCATCGAGGATTATCTTCCTCTTCTCCTCTTCAGAGCATGTCCGGAAGACCTCCCGGCACATCGTAACGAGCACCCTGCCGAGTGCATCTTCCCATACGGTACCCTTGGGCGTACCATCCCGCTGGATGTCGATATCTATGGGGCACCGCAAGGTGTTCCTGCTGATCCCGGCGCGCCTGAGTGCTGAAGTCGAGACAAGGCCACGGTGAAAGGTGGTATCAACGACAAGCACCGGCGATCCAAAAGCTGCCGCATCGATTTCCTGTAAACTGGGAAGGGTCGGGGTCTTCCACCTGGTATGGTCGAACCCGGAGAAGAAGACCCAGCGCTTGTCCGATCGGCATACCCTGCATGCAGCCTCGATGGCGCCGAGTGCGTCGTCTTTTGATGCCCACGACCCCGCATCGCCATAGAGCGGCAGCAGGGCGGATATGAAAAAGTGCCGGTGCGCATCAATAAGCCCAGGTATGATATGCATCCCCCCGAGATCTTCTGATGGCCTGAGCGCTGAAGCTGCCTGCTCTTGGTTAAAGATCTCCAGGATCTTGCCGTCTCTGAAACGCAGCCCGCCATGTATCTTTTCCATCGGGCTCCCGGCCCAAAGCACTGCATTGCCCAGCACCACCTCTTGCTGCCGGCCCATATGTCTCCTCCTTTAAGACAAGGTTCTTGCTCTTTTCATAGCAACTTGCTTAAGATATCCCTGCTCTCAGAGCGCCGGATATTCCACGTAGTCCCAGCCGAAGGCATTGGCCACTTCGCCGTTGGTAAGTATGCCTTTATATACGTTCAAACCTTTCCTCAGCGCCGTGTTCTCCTTCATGGCCTTCTCACCGCCTTTGTCCGCAAGCTCCAGCACATAGGGCATGGTGGCATTGGTAAGCGCATAGGTTGAGGTCCTGGGCACTGCTCCGGGCATATTTGCCACACAGTAATGCACGATCCCCTCCTCGATGTAGGTCGGGTTGTCATGGGTGGTGGGCCTGCTCGTCTCTGCGCATCCTCCCTGGTCAATGGCAATATCCACTATGACCGAGCCGGGCTCCATCTTTCTCAGCAGGTCCCGCGTGATGAGGTGCGGGGTTTTCGCACCGGGGATGAGCACCGACGCGATGACCAGATCTGCATGGATGATGGCCTCCTCAACGTTCCCGGCATTGGCCATAAGCAGCACAGCTCGGGAATGGAAAATGTCCTCAAGGTAATTCAATCGTTTTTGATTGATATCGAGGATGGTGACCTGGGCACCCACCCCGGCGGCAATGTGGGCTGCATTGATACCCGATATGCCTGCCCCGAGGATGGTTACTTTCCCGGGATGCACCCCCGGCACCCCGGAGAGGAGTATGCCCTTGCCCCCGTGTATTTCTTCAAGACATGTGCAGCCCGTCTGGATCGCCAGCCTCCCGGCCACTGCACTCATGGGTGCAAGCAGGGGCAGGCTCCCGTCTTCCGTCTGAATGGTCTCATAGGCGATGCCGGTTATCTTGCTTTTGAGCAGTTCTCTGGTGAGGTCTTCATTGGCTGCCAGATGGAGATAGGTGAACAGGATCAAATCTTCCCGCATGAATTTGTATTCCTGCTCTATGGGCTCCTTAACCTTGACGATCATATCGGAACCTGTCCAGAGTGCTTCAGCGCCCTGAACAATGCGTGCCCCTGCCAGCTCGTACGCGACATCCTTTATACCGGAACCGATTCCTGCATCCCTTTGAACAAATACCTTGTGCCCGTGGTGGACAAGGGTCCTCACACCGACGTGTGTCATAGCTACCCGGCCTTCCCTGGTCTTGATTTCCTTTGGTATGCCGATGTTCATATGCGGCTCCTATTTAGTTGATTGACTAAGATTTAAACTGAAACACTGGCTCTGTCAATAATCTAATTTAGACGTTCAACTAACATTATCGAATAAAAACCCGGTTCATTGCAGTAAAGCATACTTAAGATCATTGAGGAACGGCACAGAAGGATATTCTCACCACGAAGGACACGAAGAGCACGAAGAAGATCTAAAAAACCAGAACAAACACTCTTGGATCCATTGAACCGGTCAGCGATTTCAAAAGACTTTCTTTCTTCGTGTCCTTCGTGCTCTTCGTGGTGAAGTACTCCTATGTCTGATCGAATCCCATGCTCCATTTTGGTTGCGGCTATGCTGCGCTAAGCTCTTCGTGTCCTTCGTGGTGGAAACAATGGGCTGCAAACCATAAAAGTATGCTCAACAGAGAAGAAACAAAAAAAACACAGGGCCCTTTATTGCCGGGACCCTGTGGGTGTGTGTCAGTCTGCAGGAATAGAGCCTTAAGCTACTCACCTATTCCCTTTGGGATGTCTTGAACTTCTGTACGTCTTCTGCGAGAACGGACGCCGCGGTGCGCAGGTTGTCCATTGTGCTCGCCAGCTCTTCCACCGTCGAGGCATTGTTCTGCGTCGATCCGTCTATCTTGGTAATGGCCCGGCTCAGCTCGCCGATATTCTGGGTCTGCTCCGTGCTGGACGTGCCTATCACCTCCATCATCCTGAAGAAAAACTCCATCCGGCTCATAAGCTCTTCCAGTGATGACGAGGTCTTCTTCATCATCTCATCGCCGTTCTTGATCCTTCCAACCGTCCCTTCGATCAATGCCTTGATCTCGCTCGCCGCCTGTGCAGAACGCTGAGCCAGCGACCTCACCTCCCCAGCCACCACCGCAAAGCCCTTCCCGTGCTCTCCCGCACGCGCCGCCTCAACCGAGGCGTTCAGCGCCAGCAGGTTCGTGTGGAAGGCCACTTCGTTTACCGTCACCACGATATCCCCGATCTTCTTGGAGTCCATGGAGATACCCTGAATCGCCTTCATCAGATCGGAAAAGACCTGCTTGCTGTGGTCGATGAGCTTGGTTATGGCGTTCGAGGTATCCTGCCCCTCTCTGATAAGGTCGGCATTGTGCAGAATTGTCCCGTTCATTTCCTCGATGGAGGCCGAGATCTCCTCAATGGATGCAGCCTGCTCCTGAGTTGCCTGAGACAGATCTTGCGAGCCCGAACTCACATTCTCTATGGCCTGGTGGAGCTGCAATGATGTCTTCATGACATGCCCGACGATCTCCTCGATGTTATTGATGAATTCATTGAACCAGAAGGCGAGCTTGCCCACCTCATTGAGCCCTGTCACATGGAGCCGCTTGGTGAGATCTCCCTGCCCTCGGGCCATGTCTTCAAACATGACGGACATCTTGCCCACTGATAACGAAAGGCTCTTCATGAGCAGGAATCCGTTTAAGAATGTCATGATGATTGTCTGGAGAAGAATAAGGAAAAATCCCAGCTGCATGGATTCCAGGCGCATACCGGTGAAGATGGAGAGATATATCAGACCGAGCAGGTTTCCGATGGGAGATATTGCAATAAAGAGTATGGTCAAAAGGAGCTTTTTGTTGAGGCCCATATGAAATAATCTTAAATCCGCGTCCAGAATCCCTTTTAAGCTGCATTCCTGATAGAAGGGAACAAGACTGTTCTCTGATGCAAGATAGAAAAACGGGGTAATGGACATTGCGGTCATGAAGAGGGCATTTATCCCGAATATGGCCTGGGTAATGGTAATATAACCACTGGAATAGAAGGGTACTATGCAGATGAGTATTGCAAGCAGCGACCATCTTATGAAAACGACAACGGCCTCTGCAATGGGGAGGATGGATGCCGAACGGACAGCGCGCTGTATCTCTTCAGGGGTACAGGAATCCTTGTCCATAAGCTCGATTGCCGGGCGGACAAGTAAATATTTAATAAAAAACCCTGATACGAGGCCCACGGCACCTGTCGTTGAGGCCAATATGCCTGCATAAATGAGATGATTGTTGAACTCGGGAACAGACTTCATGAAGAGAAAATATACAAGGGGTATGAGTACAAGTGCAGTGACGGTCTCCTGGTATATAAAAGGTCTTAAGAATAGGACTTTAGAACTATCTTTCATCGATGCCTCCTATCTCTTTCCATCGGTAAAGTTACCTGGATGTGATGGTTATCAGCTTGCGTATTTCTATCGGAATTTCTGCTTGTCAACTTGACTGCATCATGAATCTTCACCCATGTCATTTTGCGGCACAAGGGCAGGAGGCTGTCTTGGGTGTAAGTTAATTATTTTTGGTTCTTCTCTGTGAAACATACTTTTATGGTTTGCATCTTTTCCCCGGCCCATTGTTCTCACCACGAAGTACACGAAGAGCACGAAGAAGAGCCAAGAAATGCAGAACGGACACTCGCGGATCTCTTGCCAATCTGAGACTTCAAGAAAATTCTCTCTTTCGTGTCCTTCGTGCTCTTCGTGGTTAGATATCCCTCTGTGTACTCCTCAATGATCCAAGTGTGCGTGACGATGATGAACATTATTTATCAGGGGATAATGCCCTACCTTGATTGCAGTAGGGTGAGAGAATATTTTCTGAGCTCTTTTCGCAAGCCACAGGCATCTCCTACCAGTGTATCGAGCCTTTGCCAGAACCCTTTTCCATGTCCTTTGATCTTCGTGTGGAGAAGTTCGTGGATGATCACGTAATCCATGAGTTTATCAGGGAGTCTTGCCAGATTGATATTGAGGCTGATGGCACCCCGCATGCTGCAGCTCCCCCAGCGGGTCTTCTGGTTGCGAATAGACACATGGGTATAGGGGAGCTTATGCCGCGCCGCAAGCTCTCCCAGGCGAACAATGATCCTCTTCCTGGCAGTTTCCCTGTCTGTCATGAGGGGCAAATTGCAGGCTTCACCGGCTTGAGTCCTTGCCAGAAATTCCATGCGACGAAGGTGCCGCCTTATCCATTCCTTCTTGGCAAAGGCGAAATCCTTGCCCTTCGACAGCGCTACGCCAACAGGTACGGCAACCCTCACCCTTGAAGGACGCACTGAAATACTCATCCTGCGGGCCCTGCGGCTGTGCTCGACCAGCGCCTCACCGACACCATCGATGAAAAATTTCAAAGATGCCCTCATCAAAGCCCTTTTATCAGCATGGAATAAAGCATTCCAGGCATAATCAATATCCGTTTCATGGTATAAGGCTCTGCATGTCCAAGAGGACCATGCCGGTGAACAGTGCGGTTATTAAAAAGAGCGCGCGATGGGGGCATTTTCTCATTGCCGTGTCCCTTTTGATGATCCCCATCTTTATCTTACCGGCACCCGTATATTCAGGGCAGCTTGAGACGCTCAATACAAACGATGTTGCAATATTTTATGAACAGCCCCTCAAGGGTCCCGCACGAGAGATTGCAGAAATATATCCGAGCGTCAGGAAAGAGCTGGAGACTACAGTGACTTACAGGGTTGATTTCAGGCCAGCCATAGTCCTTGTATCCGATGAGAGGGCCTTCGAGCAGATAACGGGCAACCGTCTCATCGTAGCCTATGCCGTACCGGAAAAGATGCTTATCGTCATCAATCATGCCCGCTCGAGCAAAGACCCTTTCAGTACCCGGACCATCCTCAAGCATGAGCTCTGCCATCTTCTGCTCCACCGCTACATTCACACCCTGCCCCGCTGGATTGACGAAGGGGTGAGCCAGTGGGTAAGCGGCGGGTTTGCCGAGCTGTTCTCGGAAAATCGGGAGTCTTACCTGAGATGGGCCTCCATCAGCGGAGGCCTTATGAGCCTGAACGCCCTGGATACCTGTTTCCCGCAGGACGAGCAGGGACTTGTCCTGGCTTATGAGGAAAGCAGGAACATCGTGGATTACATCGTTTCCAGATACGGCAAGAACGGCATCATCAACATCCTCATGGCCCTGCAGAACGGGAAATCGACACAAGATGCAATCATGATGTCATTAGGAACCCCTTACCCCGAGTTCGAAAAGGTGTGGCAGCACAGCCTCAGGACATTGCCAGTCCTGATTACCTTCATCATGGGCAATATTTACGGGGTCATCTTCTTCCTCGCCGCCCTGTTCACCATGGCGGGTTATGCGCGCTACCGCATCAGGAAGAGGCGGCTCATTGATGAAGAAGAGGAGATCTCTCCGGAAGGCCCATAAGACCTTCCACGCCCAACGGATGCCGTCATCACGGTCTCTATAAGCAGGGGCGAAGGGATATTTAAACATTATCTCAGCCGAGGGCCCGCTTTCTTCTGGGAAAAGGGATGGTCTGCCCGTCAACGGCGACAACAACATCCCCATGATACGCCGATGCCTCACGGACAAATTCATCAACAGAGCTGTATCGCTGGGAATAGTGGGTGAGCACGAGCCTCTTCACCCCGGACTCTTGAGCAATTTGTGCAGCCTGGGCCGCAGTGAGGTGGCAGTATTCGTGCGCGGTCTGTTCCATATCGGAAAGGTAGGTGGCCTCCATCACACACAGATCAGCCCTTTGGGCGAGTTCATATGCCCCCTCGCACACCCTGGTGTCCATGATAAAGGCAAAGCGCTGGCCATATCGCACAATGCCTACATCCTCAATGCGAACGGTCTTTCCCCGGATGCTGAGCTTCCCTGAAGCCTTCATGATTCCCACATCCCTGCCCTTGATGCCCGCCTTTTCCAGCTTGTCAGGGTCGAGTGTGTAGGAGTCTTTCTCCGTAATACGGTAACCGAGGCATTCCACACCGTGATCGAGTCTCTTCGCCTCAACAACGATCTTCTCATCCTCAAAGATCACCCCTTCAGAAGTGATCGGGCGTTCCCTGAGGTGGGCTGCATTATAGAACAGGCACGAGTCTCTCAAGTGCTCATAGTAGATCTGCCCTGAAGCGGGATAATAGATCTCAACCTCATGGGGGACACGGTCCAGCGATATCCTCTGGATCAGGCCTGCAAGCCCCAGACAATGATCTCCATGAAAATGGGTGATGAATATCTTTGTTATCTCGGATACCGACACCCCGGCCGGAATCATCTGCCGCTGTGTGCCTTCCCCGGGGTCGAAGAGAAAACCCTCATCATCAAAACGGAGCATATAGCCGTTCTGGTTCCTGGTGCGCCCGGGCACTTGGCTCGCCGTGCCCAGGATGATGAGTTTTCTCTCCGACATACGTGGCTCCTCGTTCCCATATATCCATGAAAATGACAATCCCTGCAACGTGATCCGTATTATATTGGTATATATGGAGATTTTTCAATATATGTCATGATGCTTGAAATTTAGGTTGACAGGAAAGTGGGCCTTGGTGTGTATATGCCCTGCACAACACGACATACACCTGGGAGGGCACGATGCATCAATGGCAACTGGACAAACCGGATAACCTTGTGGACTTTCTCGAAGACAGCGTCAAGAAATACCCCGACAGCAAGATGTTGGGCACCAAGAATAAAGCAGGTGAGTACGAGTGGATAACCTACCGCGAGTTCGGCCGCCGGGTTGACAACCTGCGGGCCGGCCTTGCAACGCTTAACATCGAGAAGGGTGATGCAGTGGGTATCATCGCCAACAACCGCACCGAGTGGGCCATCTGCGCCTTTGCGGCCTATGGCCTGGGTGCACGCTGGGTGCCCATGTACGAGGCCGAACCGGCATCGATCTGGAAATATATTGTTGCAGACAGCGGCATCAAGGTGCTCTTCTGCTCCAAACCCGAGATCCTGGCCAAGGTGAAGGACTTCCCCAAGGACATCAAGACACTGGAAAAGCTGATCCTCGTTGAAGGAACGGGCAAGGACACCATGGAAGAGATCGAACGGAAAGGCGAAAAGAAGCCCGTGCCGTCCATCAAACCGGGCCCCGACGATGTCGCGGCCCTGATCTACACATCAGGCACCACGGGCGACCCCAAGGGCGTGCTGCTGACACACGGCAACTTCACCAGCAATTCTTTAGGCGGCCGGAAGTTCTATACCGAGTTCAACCATAACGACGTGGGGATTTCCATTTTGCCCTGGGCCCATTCCTATGCCCAGACCGCAGAGCTCTATACCTTTATCAATCTCGGCGGTCAGCTCGGGTTTATGGAGAGCATCAGCACGCTGGGCCAGGACATGCTTGCATTGAGACCAACCTTCATCATCGCGGTGCCCAGGGTGTTCAACAAGATCTATGACGGCATCTTCGCCAAGATGCATGAAGAGAAGGGACTCAAGAAGAAGCTGTTCTTCATGGCCGTTGAGAGCGCAAAGAAGAAGCGGGAGCTTGCAGCACAGGGCAAGTCCGACCTTATAACCAATATCAAGACCGCGATCGGCGATAAGCTTGTGTTCTCAAAGATACGCGAGCGCTTCGGCGGCAGGCTCAGAGGAGCCATGACCGCCAGTGCCGCCATGAACCCCGACATCGCAGGGTTCTTCTTCGATGTCGGCATTCCCACCTATGACTGCTACGGCATGACCGAGACATCCCCTGCCATTACCATGAACAGCCCTGCGGGCTATAAGCTGGGCAGCGTGGGCCGCGCTATCGACAAGGTGAAGGTGGTGATCGACCGGTCAGTGGTGGAAGAAGGCGCCACTGACGGCGAGATCGTTGCCTACGGGCCGAATATCATGAAGGGCTATCACAACAAGCCCGAGGCTACGGCAGAGGTCATGACCAAGGACGGCGGCATGTGCACCGGCGATCGCGGCAGGCTCGACAAGGACGGATACCTGTTCATCACGGGCCGCATCAAGGAGCAGTACAAGCTGGAAAACGGCAAGTTTGTCTTCCCCTCTTCGCTGGAGGAGGACATCAGGCTGATCCCCTATATCGAGAACGCCATGATCTACGGCGAAAACAGGCCGTACAACGTCTGCATCATCATACCGGACTTTCAGGTGCTGGCCAAATATGCAAAGGATCACGGCCTGCCCGCCGACCCCAAACAGCTCATCAAGAGCAAAGAGGTCCAGGACCTTATTTCAAGCGAGGTAAACAACGCGCTCAAGGGCAAGTACGGCGGGTATGAGATCCCCAAGAAGTTCCTGCTCCTGAGCGAGAACTTCTCGGTAGACGACGGCACGCTCACCCAGACCCTGAAGGTGAAGCGCCGGGTAGTGCTCAAGAGGCTCCAGGACCGGATAGACACCCTGTATCAGGCAAAATAGATCATACCCCATTATACAAGACAGCCGGTGCAGCGGTTGCAGGCCGTTGCCCCGGCTTCTTCGTTTTAAAGAAGGATGCAGGGCGCCTTTAAGGAGCGTTCGGCTTCACCGAGACTTATGGTCGCGGCTTAAAGCCGCTCCTACAAGATCGCCCTTCTGTTTGCCAATTTATCTTCCATATTTGACAGCAATACCCCTGTCCATTATCATATAGTATAAGCTGTATGCTGGCTGCAGCATGATATGGAATGACAAAATCCTACCCGTTCTTGAAGGAGGGTCCATGCCGTCTCCACGAATCCACCCTTACTGGACGGAGTCTGCGCATACTTTTTAATCGGGCCAAGCACAGAGAGAACTGTATCACTCTTTCTTAAGGAGGAAACGATGACGATTAAATACGTTTGTTTATCGGATATGCATCTAGGGCAGGATAACAGCCTGCTGACGAACCTTATCGAGGCCGATGCCGTCCTGGACCACAGCTCTGCCAGCCCTGTCATGAAGGCCCTGTGCGATGCTTTGCAAGAATTGATCGAACACGCCAATGCAGGTTCAGGGGTCAAACCCGTACTGATCTTAAACGGCGACATCCTGGAATTGGCACTGGCGGATGTCAACGATGCAGCCATGGTGTTCTCACGGTTCATCGAATGCACGATGCCCATAGGCAACGAGATCTTTTCGGAAATGATCTATATCCCCGGCAACCATGACCACCATATCTGGGAACTAGCCCGGGAAACCCAATACGTCGAGTACTTGAAGCAAATTAAGATTAGTGACAAGCTCCCGGCGCCCTGGCATACGACGAACCTGTTTATGGATGACAAGAACCCCCTGGCCAGCTATTTCTTAAACGGTCTGGTCCGCCGCTATGGGCATCTGAACAAGTTTAGCGTCATGATGGCGTATCCCAATCTGGGGCTTTGCGACCCGAACAAACAGCGCTATGTCATCTTTCACCACGGCCATTATATCGAGTCCATCTACATGCTCATGACGAAAGTCATGTCCTGGATTTTCCCGGACAGAGAGAAACCACAGGAAATCTGGGACATCGAAAAAGAAAACTTCGCGTGGATTGATTTTTTCTGGTCGACCATGGGACGCTCCGGCGGGGCAGGCACTGAGGTCGAGGTCATCTACAAGGCACTGCCCGTTCAGAAAGCAAGAAACCGGCTTATTTCCAACATATGCGGTAGCCTTGCCAAAGAATATGATCTGCACGGCCTGGGCGACTGGATGGAAGAGAAGATCCTCCCGGTCATCCTTACCAGGCTTGCCGATTATTTTGCAAAGAGAGAACGACGCGTAACCGACAAACCGTTGAGCGAGGATGCCCAGAAAGGACTGGGGAACTACCTGAAAGGGCCGTTACACGGTCAGTTGCTGATCGCACTGAAAAAATTTCGGGGTCTGCCTAAAGAACAAACGCCCGACATACCGAAGGACATTACCTTTGTCTTCGGCCACACCCATAAGCCTTACCAGGATGACGATGATTTCGACGGCTATCCCGGCTGGGTGGATGTCTACAATACCGGGGGATGGGTTGTGGAATCGGTGCAGAGACAGCCGATTAAGGGGGCTTCCGTGGTGCTGTTCGATGAAAACCTGCAATCCACATCCATAAGGCTCTATAACGAGTCCGATGCAGCATCAGACTACCGTGTGCAGGTGATTCAGGCTTCCCGGAAGAAAACAGGAAATACTTTTCATTCTGGAATCGAGAATCTGGTGATGAATAATAAGAAATGGGACATCTTCTCAAAGGAAGCAGCCCGGGCAGTGGATGTCCGCGCCAAGCACCTGAAGGCGAAACTGGCGCGTACTGCAGGGTGACGCATGTGAGGGATGAGTGAAAGATGGAAGATTGAAAACCACAAAAAAAGTTCGAAAGGAGGAGTCATGAGCCCGAATGGAAACAGTAACACGGGTGGTTCCGTGGGTCCAAATCCCTCAGGGATGTCACGGAGACCACAACCAAACGCAGTGTTGGTCGAATTCCTGAACCCCAAGTCCATGATCACGCCAGGCCTGGCAGGCGCATTGACGATGATGGTTACGAATTCGGTGTGCTGCAACTTCGGTCTTCCAAAGCCATACATTGCACTTGTAGTAGCCGCTCTAATTGTCGTGCTTGCTGTCGGCGTAGGTACCATGCCGTTATGGCAAAAGTCGATCTATTTTTTATTAAATACTCTTGTTGTCTTTACAATGGCATTGGGAGCGAACTCGGCGGGCGATGCCGCGTTGGGAGCGAACTCCGCAGGCGATGCCATCGCGAAATCGGCCATGCCGTCACATTCATTCGAAGCCATCCAGAAGAGGAGTTCCATTTCGTTTTTAGCCTCCGAAGCCTTCGCGCAGGAATACACCGAGGGTACCTTGCTTAAGGGGAGTGGGCCGCCCGTCTACCTAGTAATACATGGGCAGCGCCGGTGGATTCCGGACCGGCATACCTTCGATGCATTGGGCCTTAAGTGGAATGCCATCGGGCAAATAGACGACGGAAAACTCGAAGCAATTCCGAGGGGGCCAGATTATCCGTCTCTCCCTGGGCCGGTCATTAAGGGTTCAGGGCCGCCGGTCTACCTGCTTCAAAATGGTTATAGGCACTGGATCACTGATCGAAAGACCTTCGAGGCTATTGGCCTCCGATGGGATAGCGTTCGGGTCATCCCCGATCAGGTACTTGGTTTGGTTCCGGAAGGGCCCCCCATCCAGCAGCAAGAAAACTTTTTCAGCCCATGGTTCAAAAAGTGACATCGCAGACGTGACCTCGCTGAGCTTCCTGCGAAGGACAACGAGTGCCTGCGGGCTGATTGTGGCCCGATGGGTATTCCGGGACGCAAGTCCGCTATTGAGGAGTAGCATGCTGCTGTTTCCGAAGCTCATTCAGTCCGGATCCGGGGACATCCAGAACAGGAAATACTTTTCATTCTGGAATCGAGAATCTGGTGATGAATAATAAGAAATGGGACATCTTCTCAAAGGAAGCAGCCCGGGCAGTGGATGTCCGTGCCAAGCACCTGAAGGCGAAACTGGCGCGGACTGCAGGGTGATGCATGTAAGGTAAGGGGGAAAGGAGGGAAGAATGACCTTTATCCTGTCCCTTTTTATCCGAACCCCTTTTATTCCCTTGATTCCGGGAACGGTATCCCTGAGGAAAAATATATGTGGGATTCTGCATGGGTACATCCCCATTGCAGCGGCATGCGCGCCTGATCTGGGTTAAGGAGGAGCGCCTTCAGGCGCTAAAATTGTGTGCGCACCTTATTCCAGTCGCGGCTGAAGCCGCTCCTACAGGTTCTGACTTCTCTCCAATGCAAATTCCGGGATAAAATAACACATGAGGAGGTTTCTATGGCTATCTCGTTGTATGAACCATCCGTCGATAATGTGCTTAAGGCACAGCCTGCTACGACAAGGACCGCCGGGGGCGGGCAGATTGCCTATCCCTTCCCCTCACCCGATGACTGGAGGGACCACTGGATCTACTTTCTTCTTGTCGATCGTTTCAACAACCCATCGAAGCCGCCGCAAAACAGTGATCCCTATGATTTCTATCAAGGCGGCAACTTCGCCGGCATCAAGAAGCAGCTGCCATACCTCAAAGACCTCGGCGTTGGTGCGATCTGGGTGTCACCGGTCCTTATGAACCCCCCGTGGTTTGAGCAATATTGGGGAGGTTACGGCACCCTCGACTTCCTGCGCATCGAACCGCGCTTCTGCACCGATCCCGACCAAGCGGCCAAGAATCAGGACATAGCCGACAAGGAGTTCCGCGATCTGGTCGATGAGGCACACGGACAGGGCATGTATATCATCCTCGACATTGTCCTGAACCACGTCGGCGATCTCTTCAACTATGAAGGCATGCGCGATGCCGCGCCCTGGAACGACTACCGCGAGTATTCCATCTATTGGCGCAATGAGAAGGGGGAAGCCCAGGGCGGGTGGACCGACATCGGCAGCATCCCCGGTCTGCCGCGCGATGCCGGCATATGGCCGAAGGACTTTCAGCGCAACGATTTTTTCCGGCGCCGGGGTACATATGACAACAGCCCCGACCCCACACGCGGCGACTTCAGCAGGATGAAGGAACTGGTGACCGAGTATCTCATCCGTGACGCGAATATCTATCCGGTCCGCAACTTTCTGATACGTGCCTACCAGTATCTCATTGCAAAGTTCGACCTTGACGGCTTCCGCATCGATACCCTGCAATATATCGAAGCGGATTTTGCGCGGGTCTTCGGCAATGCCATGCGTGAGTACGCCCTCTCCATCGGCAAGAAAAACTTCTTCACCTTCGGAGAGGTCTGGCAGGAAGACGACGAAAACAGGATCGCGGAGTTCGTCGGCCGCGACACCCTGAATGGCAACGAGCTGGTCGGTGTGGATGCAGCCATCGACTTCCCTATGCGCAAACGCCTGGTCAGCGTATGCAAGGGATTCACCCCGCCCGGCGATCTTGCCGATCATTTCGATTACCGCCGCAGGATATTAAAGACGACCGTGAGCTCGCATGGTGATGCCAGCGGCTACTATATCACCTTCCTCGACAACCATGACCTACACGAACGCTTCCACAATACGCAATATCCCGAGCAGACCGGGATGGCATTGACGCTGCTCATGTGTATGCAGGGAATCCCCTGTATCTATTACGGCACCGAGCAGGGACTGGACGGCCATGGCGACCGGTGCGAATACGTCCGCGAAGCCCTCTGGGGGAAGCCGGGTGCCTTTTCATCGACCCATGAGCTATATAAGACGATCCAGGACCTCAAAACGCTTCGAGACCGCCAGCCTGCACTTCGCTACGGTCGGCAATACTTCCGGCCGTGCAGCGGGAACGGTACGGACTTCGGCTATTCACCCTACTGCGGGGGAGTCGTCAGCCTCTCACGGATACTGAATGATTGCGAGATCCTCATCGTTGCCAACACCGACACCCAGCAGAAAGCAACCGTGCACGTAGTCATCGACGGCAACCTCAATCCGGACGGCAGGAATTGGAGCATATTGTTCTCTACGAGGCAACACCCTGCCGCGCCCGGATCAACCACGACCCACGGTGCTTGCCGCACAATACAGGTCACCCTGGAACCGATGGAAGCCCAGGTGCTGGGTTGAGCGGAAGGGCGGGCGGAACAAAAACGGGCTGACCCGTGTTAGACCAAACGAACCCGATGGAATGATGCCATAGCGTATACAGGGCACCTACCTTTTGGGGCTTTCAAAAATTTCGAATTCTCGGGACATGATAGGAAACATGCTTGCATGACTTTCCATCCGTCATTGCAATAGGGATGAGCCGACCAGCAGGTTCTCACAGATAGAGACTTTTGCATTACCCTATGTCCGTCATTGCGAGCGTAGCGAAGCAATCCCTGCATCTTGGCACAGTCTCGATTTATCGAGATTGACTCGGGACATCCCTGCCCCTCGCCCTTTGGGCGCAACTTCGATGCGTCAATTTCTGCTTTCCTGCAGAAATTTGACCACGTCGCCTTCGGCTCCTCGCAATGACCGATGAATAGGATGTGCAAAGGTCTCAGATAAAGAATTATAACAGAATAATGCCTTGCACTCAATATCCGGATATACTGCAATTGTGCATCGGATAACTATAGTGATATACTGCAAAAGTGCAGTATAGTAATTATATTTAAGGGGGAAATATGTTCCCTTTTGCAATACAGCAACAAACAAATCACTGGGTTGAAATAATTAAGGCGCTAACAACATTAGTTGCAGCGTTCGGAGGTGCTTGGTTTGCTTTCTTGCTCCAGAATAGAAAAGAGAAAAAGAGAGAGACAAACACTAATGTTGAAGCTTTAAATAAAGTTCAAATTACGTTAACTCAGCAGCTCAATGCTCTAACAATTTTTAATAAAGATTTTATACAACCATACAAAGACCATCCAATAAACTGGATCGCTCTGCCAGCTGCTCCACACAGGGATTATTCGAAGCTCCAAGTAGATGGAGGATCGTTGGCGTTTCTTGTCGAGAAGAATTCCTCTGCTCTGATTTCAAAAGTATTAGTTGTTGAGGAAAAATTTAAAGAGGTAATGAATGTAATTAATTTAAGATCAAATATTCATGTCGATCAATTACAACCAAAACTGGCAGAGATGGGTTTCATAGAAGGTAAGCCCTTTGATTTTTCGCTTGAAAAAGTGGAAAGCTTATTAGGAACTCAGCTCGTTAGCGGACTTAAAAGATTAACTAACGATTTGATTTTCGTCACGGAAGATGCCATCCAATCTCACGAAGAAATAATAAAAGAAATTAAAGCGACTGGCATTAAGCTTTTTCCCAACAAGCGAATACTTTCATTTGAGTATATGGATAAAGATAAACAATATAACAAGGCTAATGCAGCCGACGCAAAAAGCAGCACGGCTGATTAGCAGCGTTGGGCTTGATAAATCGTCATGAAACGTAAAAAGAGCTCCCAGACGAAATCGAGTGATTGTGTAATTCCTTCGCGGCCGTCCACAGCGGCCTTGCGAAAGAACCTCGTCGACTCATCTCCATATGAGGAACGGGAAGTCGCCGAGTACGTCGAATGTGAGTTATCAAAGGAAGAGCAAGATCCAGTCACGGTTGAGCACCTCGAATTAGTCAAATCTGAGGTCGTATGGGGTAGGCTTCACAAGGTTTGGGACGTCCACACAACCGATGGTCGCTGGTGGGTGGTAACTGAGCCGATGAATCTTTACTCACAGACAGACTTTCCCAGTCTGGATTACATCCTTTCTTTCCACGTTGGGTTGATGGCTCGCTTGGCTGCGCGTGAATCTAGACGGGTTACAAACAAAAACGCCGAGCGTTTCGCAGCGGCATGGCGTCGGTGGGAGCAAGCCGCCATTGCTGTTGATGAAGCTAGAGAAGCCGAAGACTTCCAAGCTGTGGGAATGAAATGTCGGGAGTGCCTTCTTACCTTTGTTCGAGATGCGCAGGATGATGTGCACGTTCCCCAAGGGCAAGAACCACCCAAACGTGCGGACTTCGTACACTGGTCGGAACTGTTGGCCGACTTCGCTACGCCAGGAGCACATGGAAAAGATCTACGTGCTTATTTAAAGCAAATTGCTAGTTCCGCTTGGCCCCTAGTGAACTGGCTTACGCATACAACTAGCGCCGTGCGTTACGACGCAGAGATCGCAGTCGCCGCAACGAATCATGTTCTGGAGTCCTTTGCAGGAGCACTGATTCGTCAAGAGTCAAAGAATGCTGGTCGGTGCCCGAAGTGTTCGTCCTATCAGGTTCAGAGTTTCTATATGCCGGAGCTTGAGTACGACCCGCCATATCTATTGGTGTGCATGGCATGCGGGTACGAAGCGCCAGCTAAAGAAGAGGCCTAATGAAGCCCAACCATCGCATCCACCCGGACGGCTTTCAGCCGCCGGTGATCAGCTCGTTAGCCGCCCAAATATGTATTGCCCAATATAGCAACCGGTAGTACCATTGATAATACAATTGGAGGTACTACCAATGCCTAAAGCTCCCAAAATCATACCCATCTCAGATCTCAGGCAGAATGCCAGTAATGTTGTGAAAAGGGTATCATCATCCCGAGAGCCTGTCTTTATCACCCAGCGCGGCAGAGCCGCTGCCGTCATGGTCAGTATGGAATCGTATGAGCACTCGCAGCATGAACTTGAAATCTTACGCTTGCTCGCACGGGGTGAAAAAGAGATTGAGGCGGGTATCGGCTACGAACTCGATGATGTACTGAAGGAGGCTGATAGGATTCTTAAAGGGAAATAAACCTTGAAAATTCTTTTTATCCCGACAGCACGTCTTCAGTTTTTTGAAGCAAAAACATATATTCGTCAAGACAACCCGAGCGCCGCTGCAGATTTTCGGCATAAGGCAGAGAAGAGTCTAACCCGTCTTAAAAAGTTCCCTGAATCGGGAAGGCTGCTGCCTGAGTTTCCTGATCTTCCCTTTCGCGAAGTAATTGTGCATCCATATCGTTTTTTTTATCGCGTGAAAGATAAGACCGTGTGGATCGTAGCTGTATGGCATGGTGCTCAACTTCCTTATGAACCTGAAAAATAATGACCGAACGGGCACATAGGCAACAGATTGTTCTGGGTACATGGGTAACACTTTTGCATAGTTTCATAGACACTGGATGAGGTGTCTATGGGATGGAAAGGAGTAACCAACATGAACAAGAGGCCGCTGCAAGTCACAACAGCAATTCTTGGGCTGGTTCCGGTGATTACGGGCATCATTACGATGCTGGGAATCTACGATCCCATTTATGCTTCGGCAGGGGTGCCAAGGTTTCCGCTCCTAGACAGTAACCTTAGGTTCTTTGGTGGTGTGTGGCTTGGCCTCGGTGTAGCCATACTCTGGCTGGTTCCGTCCATTGAGAAACAGGGCACCCTGTTCCGGGTTATCTGGGGAGCTATCTTTCTTGGCGGTATCGGCAGGCTTCTTTCCATGGTGTTCTTGGGCCTGCCTCCAATTCCATTTATCGGCTTCACCGCCCTAGAAATTATTGGGGCACCCCTCTTTATTTACTGGCAGTATCGCGTGGCGCAGATCTATGTGCAGAGTCCGCCCGTCTGACATTTCCTTCCAGCCGACCAGGAAACAAGGGCGAAAAGACTTGTAGAAGAAGATCTGAAATCCGTGTATCCCAATAAGCACAGTAGTGAGCACAGACCTTACACGCGCCGAGGCACTCTTTATCGAGGGGAACCGCCATATGTCCGCAGGCGATGCCCATAAGGCAGAGGCATGCTTTCGGGAGGCAATCAGGCTTGTGCCGGACTTTGCCGAAGCCCATGCCAACCTCGGGCTGCTGCTTGATCAAGGGGGCAAGCCTGCCGAGGCAGAGCATCAGTACCTGCATTCCATCGCCCTTAATCCCAATCTCGGGAAGACGATCATGAACCTGGGGGCCCTGCTGGCCGGCCAGAAACGCTTCGAAGAGGCCGAGGCTGCTTATCGTCAAGCCCTTGAGCTGCTCCCGGATTCCCCGGCGGCCTGGTCGAATCTGGGGGTGCTGCAGGCCTGCCGGAAGCAGGAACAGTCAGCCGAGCTGAGTTATCGCAGGGCCATAGAGCTGGATCCGGATTACGCCTTAGCCTATTTCAATCTCAGCTACCTGTTGTTGCGTCAGGGCCGCTTTGAAGAAGGCTGGCAATGTCTTGAGAAGCGGAACTGGTATGCCCGGCTGGAGAAGAATATCTCTTGTCCCCGCTGGCGAGGGGAATCGCTTAAGGGTAGATCTCTGATGATCGGCTTCGAGGCGGGGTACGGCGACATGATCCAGTTCTGCCGTTATGCGTCGGTATTGAAAGCTCAAGGGGCTGCACGGATCACCATTATTTGCCATCCTGCATTGAAGACCCTGTTCACTACCATGGACGGTGTGGATGCTGTCTTTGCCTTTGACGAGACATCAGAGCCTCCAGAGTGGGATTTATGGACGCCGCCACTGAGCATGCCATACTATTGCCGGACCCGGCTCGATTCGATCCCTGCGGACATACCCTATCTGCACCCAGACAGAGAGCTTGTTGAAAGATGGTCATCCGTGCTGTCCGATCAGTGCGATCCTTCCGATGTCCGTGTGGGCCTGGTGTGGAAAGGCTCTACACGTTTCGAGAACGATGCCGATCGATCCCTTTCCGATCTGAAGACGCTGGAGTCCTTGGGCATGGTCGCAGGGGTGCGCTTTTTCAGTTTGCAGAAAGGGGCCGGTGAGGATGAAGCGGCAAGTCAGCCGGAGGGCCTGCCTTTCGTGAATCTGGGGCCGCAGATTTCGGACTTTGCCGATTCTGCGGCCATTGTGATGAATCTCGACTTGATCATTTGCGTCGACACTGCCATGGCCCACCTTACCGGGGCTCTTGGCAAGGACTGCTGGGTACTTCTGCCTGACTACAAGACCGATTGGCGCTGGCTGACCGGGCGCATCGATTCGCCCTGGTATCCCGGCGTGATGCGCCTCTTCCGCCAGCCCCGCATGGGCGACTGGGCGGCGGTGGTTGCCGAAGTGCGCGCGGCGCTCAAGAAGTTTGCAGCGACACCCAGGCCCCTTGGACGATGAATTGTCGCGCTTGACGGCCACAGACCTGGGCATATTCCACACCGGCTGCCGTCCCGGACCGGTTGACTTCTTTCGGTTCGGTAGAGGAATCTAAGTATGAAGAAACGATGTCCGGGAATGGATCCTACCTATTTCAAAATCGAGGATATCCGTGCACAGAAGTGTACTTCCTGCGGCAGTGATATGGAGTTCTGGAAAGACGATGTATTCCTTGTTTGTCCTGGCTGTGGAACCAGAAACACAAATGCCGGGGTCCGGAATACTTGTCTGGCCTGGTGCAAAGAAGCTTCTGCCTGCATCGGGAACAGGGATATTGAAGAATGGTTGATCTTGCAAAAAAGGAAAAAGGGGAAGTGCTGACAAAAGGCTGCAGCGGACATGGTGCAGGCACAGGCCGCCGATCAGCGGCAATATTTATCTGAGTGCCCTTGACTTGTATGCATAGTTAATGCATATATATACATATGAGAACGACACTCAATATCGATGATGATACCTTAAAAAAAGCGAGCCGGTTAACGGGGATCAAAGAAAAAACCGCCTTGGTGCAACGTGGACTCGAAGCGATCATTGCAATAGAGAGCAGTAAAAGACTCGCAAAGTTGGGGGGGACCGAAAAGGATCTCCGGCCGATTCCCCGTCGCAGACCGTCCGGATCTTCATAATGGTCCTGGTTGATACATCCGTATGGATTGACCATCTCAAAAAAGGCAATGCACACCTGGAAAAATTACTGCTCGATATTGAGGTGGCATGCCATCCTTTTATCATTGGTGAGATTGCATGCGGCAACCTGAAAAACAGGACAGAGATTCTTTCATTACTTCATTCACTCCCTTTGACGCCCATCATAGAAAACGAGGAAATATTGCTCTTCATCGAGAGGAATAATCTTTCAGGAATCGGGATTGGGCTTATTGATGTACATTTGCTTGCATCTTCACGTCTCGCTCACATTCCCATTTGGACACGTGATAAAAGATTACTTAACGCCTCTATATCTCTCCAAATGGCATATATCTACTGAAGACAATTCATTCCGGGCGCAGGGCTGAATCCAGCATGCCGAGGCACAAAATGACGCAGGCGAGGAGGAAAAAGATGGAGAAAAACAGAAAGATCCGGAAGGTCATCAAGAGCAAACCCACTATCGAGGGAGCCGGTGTCCACTTGAAGCGGGCATTCGCCTTCAGTGAGGTGCCTGCATTTGATCCGTTCCTGCTCCTCGATGATTTTCGTTCAAGGGACCCCCGGTATTACCTCAAGGGCTTCCCCTGGCATCCGCACCGCGGAATCGAGACCATCACCTATATCCTTCATGGAAGTGTCGAACACGGGGACAGCATGGGAAACAAAGGCGTTATCAGCCCCGGGGATGTGCAATGGATGACGGCCGGCAGCGGTATCATCCATCAGGAGATGCCGAAGGGGGATAAAACAGGCCGCATGGGAGGGTTCCAGTTGTGGGCCAATCTCCCGGCCTCACACAAGATGATGGACCCCCGTTATCGTGACGTAAAAAGCGAGCAGATCCCTGAGATCTCCATGTTAGGCGGCGTAACGATCAGGATCATATGCGGCAAAGTCGAAGGGGTTAAAGGCCCTGTCCAAGACATCGTCACCGATCCGGAATACCTTGATCTCTCTGTCCCTGCAGACACGGAGTTCATTCACCCGACCAAACCAGGGCACACGGTCTTCGCATATATCATCGAGGGCAAGGCAAGGTTCTGCAAGGAGAAAAACCCGTTCACCTACGAGGTCGAGGGGGCAAACTATTTCGACATCCAGAGGGACCCTTTTGCGACTGACGAGAATCTTGTCCTGTTTGGTGACGGGGAACAGATCGTCGTTTCTACCGAAGATGATCCTGTCCGCTTTCTCCTCATGTCCGGAAAACCCATCAATGAACCGGTCGCATGGTACGGTCCTATTGTAATGAACACACAACAGGAATTGGAGGTCGCCTTCGAGGAGTACAACAACGGCACATTCATCAAGCACAGGAATGCGTGATCCCCTTCGAGGAATCATTCAATCGACGAATCGGCATGAGAGACATCTGCCCGCTCACATGAGATATTACCCGACCCTCATCTCATACCGCACGACATAGTGCCTTCCCACCTGGCGAAAACTGTGGCGGATGAAGCCTGCGGATTCATACAGAGCGCAGAGCTTTGCCCGGCTTGCCTCCGTATCGAGGCGCAGAAACTTCATACCTTCCTTATGGGCCTTCTCTCCGGCCCACGCGATGATCCGCCTTCCCAATCCCCTGCCTGCCGCGGAACTTTTCAGGGTTATCTTATGGATGTAAGCCGCATCGCCTTCCGGCATGTCGGGCCAGTAGAGCCTGTCATGGAGCTGAAAGATCGCGGTACCGACAGGCCGGCCCTGCATCATTACCAGATAGAGCTCGCCTGCATCGATTGATCCTTTAAGCCTCTCTACCGTGAGCTCCTCGGGGAACCAGAGGGTTTGCCCCTGCTCCTTGAGCCGGAGGGCAGCCTCACACATAATGGAAGAGGCGGACCCGGCATCCTCAGAACCTGCCCGGACGATATCGATATCCATCATTATTACCTCGTTCGTAGGTGTTCTTTATATATCAATGGGGTAGTATACACATTCATCAACTGGTTTAGATTGCCACGTCGGGAATCTTTTGTTTCCTCTTCGCAATGACTTTATATACTAATTCGTTGTCATGGAGGAACGGGTTTACAGGTCATCCGAAGAGGTCGTTCGCCGCATACCCTTCTTCGCAGCCATCCTGTGCTTCGATTCCAGGCGCTGGATCCTAGATGATGAACTGGGCCGTGTCCTGATCCTTGGCCTGGGTTTTCTGACGGCCTCTGTGATGATCTCCTGCAGGCGTTCACGGGCATCAACGCGGTTGCGCTCCTGGGACCTGAAGCGCTGGGCCCTGATGATGAGCACCCCCTCCGCAGTCATGCGTCTGCCTGCAATCCTCTTCAAGCGGCCTTTTACATCCGGTGGGAGTGATGCAGAGCCAGCGACATCAAACCTGAGCTGGACCGCGGTTGCGACCTTGTTCACATTCTGGCCGCCGGGCCCGCTTGAGCGCACGAATTCCCAGCTCAGCTCATCTTCTTCAATGATAATGTCGCTGCCTATCCGTATCATAGATATGAAATGCCGGGGCCATAAGAAGATCCCCGGCATGATACCCCAGGGCATCCCCCCGGGAATTTTCTACATCATGGACATCACGAACTCGATTGCTCCCCTCACATCCTTGTCAAAGAAACACTTGAAGCCTTCCTTCCAGTTCTCTTCGGCCAGCCTCTTCCTGATCCGGTCTGCAGTGGGTTTCTTCAACCCTTCCTTCAGCTTGATGAATGCCCTGCCCGGGTTGTCGATCCACTTTTTCACGATCTCCTTTGCCCTTCCGATGAGGTCCGCCTCCTCCACTATCTCATCCACAATGCCTAATTCCTTGGCACTGTTGATATCGAGCATCCTGCCGAAGTACATCAGATCGCGGAACTTCTTGTTGCTTTCATACCCGAACTGCATGATCTCGGACTGGGCTATGGTAAGCGCCAGTCCCAGCTTGATCTCGGACATGCCGATGGAGATCTTGGGGTGGTTCTTGACAATACGGTAGTCGCTTGCCATGGCAAAGATCAGTCCGCCTGCAATGGCATGGCCGTTCAAGGCGGAAACCACCGGTTTACGGCACTCGAAAAGCGCAAGAAGGATCTCTTCTCCTTCATCAAAGAAGTCACCGATCTCTTTGACATCCTTGAACCCCATGAACATGGGGAGGTCGAACCCGCTGCTGAAGGTCCTTCCCGCACCGGTGAGGACAATTCCCTTGACGGCATCGTCTTCGTTGGCCTTCTTTACGATATCACTCAATTTTCGAAGTATCTCCAGGGTAAGGGAGTTGGTCTTCCCATGTTCGAACGTGGCGATGATGATCCCGTCTTCGAGCTTCTCGTTCAGCATACTATTATATCCTCCTGCTCTGTAAATATAATGCAACCCTGATTCGAGGTTGCCCCTGTGATATAGCGCATTTTAGCCCTGATGTCATGGAGCAATCGGGAGGTAGCGGCTACCCGGCGATAAGAACCCTCTTCAGGTAGGCCTTCGCATAAAAGAAGGTAAAAAGGGCGGCCCCCCAGTTGATGAGAAAGATACCCGTCCAGATGCCGGTAAGCCCCATGCCCATCAGTTTTGAAAAGAAGGGGAACACCACCACGGGCAGGGCGATCTGCCTTATGACCCCGATATAAAGGCCATACGCCGGTTTCTTTACCCCTTGAAGCACTGAAACGTTCACATAGAGGATCACATAGGCATAGAGGATAAATGCTGAAATGCGAAGGTACAAGGTGCCGATGGCTATCACCTGTTTATCGGCTGAGAAAAGGCCCATGAGGGATCCGGCAAAAATCAGCAGCAGCATAGTGCCGAACGCCATGAAGACCCCCCCATACGTGAGCGCAGTACTTACCGTCTCGAAAATCCTCTTGTACAGACGCGCCCCGTTGCTGTGTGCCACGAGTGTTACGGTGGCGATGCTCAGGCCGATCGTGGGCATGAGTATGATCTGCTCAACCCTCGTTGCTATCCCATAAGCCGCCACAGCCTCCTTGCCGAAGATACTGATGAAGTAGGTTATCACGAACACACCCACACCCACGGTGATGGAATTCAGGCTCGTGGGGAATCCCTGCCTGGCTATCTCGCCGAAGGCTTCCGGCCTGGGAATGATTTCGCTGAAGCATCTCTCGCATGTGAGCTTGGTATGCGACACCTTATACCCCAAATAGAAATTCCCGAGCATCTGCACAAACACCGTTGCCAGGGCGACTCCCATGACCCCCATGGCCGGAACACCCAGGCCTCCGTATATGAACCACGGGTCCAGGGCCATGTTGAGAAAGCACCCGGCGATGAGAAAATTCCTGAACGTGCGGGTGTTACCCAGGGCATTGAGAATGGCATTGAGCATGAAATTCATGATGAAGAAGACCGAGCCCAGGAAAATCGTGTTCATGAAGGTCAGGCACATATCGAGGTAGGGGCCTGTTGCACCCAGCAGGATAAACAGCTGCGGCGAGGCCATTATGCCGATGACGGTGACCGCCACCGATATAAGCACCCCGAAGGAGATGCCCTGGATGGCTAACATCTTCGCCCTGGCGGAATCGCCGCCCCCGAGCGCCGTAGCTATCAAGGCAGTGGTCCCGGTGGAGATGCCGGAACCAAGCGAGATGATGATGAAGAAGACAGGAAAAGAAAGCGATAGGGCTGCAATGGCCTGAGTGGAGATGAGTCCGGCAAAGTAGGTATCGATAACATTGAACATGGTGTTGAAGAAGAAGCCGATGCTCGCAGGGATCGAGATCGCACGTATAAGCCTTGGAATGGGGTCAGTTGTGAGCCGGAGATGCACTAGGTTATCTTTTCAAGAAGCCCTTCGATCTCCTGCCTCTTCTTCAACCCCTTGATCCATTCATCAGGGATTGCGCCCATGCCCAGGTGTGCGCCAAGCACCATGCCAACGGCCATGCCCCGCGCGGCGGAGTCGCCGCCTGCCATCACATTTTCGATCAGGGCCTCCTTCAGATCGTTTTCGTACCGGCATATGAGGTGGATCACACCGGGAAAGGCATCGGGGGTATGGCAGTCCTGTCCGAGGGTCTTGATGGTCTGTATGCTTTCGTTCGTACATGATTCAATGCCCTTGTCTACCCACAGGGCAATCCGCGACCCTTTAAAGTATGTACGGGCGACCTCCTCAACTGCCGATACCGGCTTCATCCCGTGCAGCACGCGGTATGCCGCGCGTGCGAAAAACCCGCTCGCATCCACGGTAAGGCTGTCTCTGTGCGTCATGTCCGTCTGTGTCCTGGCGGCAGAGACAAGGCCTTCCTCATCCTCGTGGTAGCGGTAAACGAGCGGTACAATGCGGGAGGCACCGGAGAGGTCGCTCGAGGATGAGCCTGCCTCCATGGGTGTTTTTCCTACAGAAAGGTTCTCAAGGGTGCCCTTGGTAGCCTGGTCATAGTAGCCGTTGTATCCTGTGAAGAGCTTCTGCCAGCGCTGCGTGAAATCTTCCGGGTCAAATCTGCCTCGCGCAGCCAACGATTCCAGGAGCACGAAGGACTGGTCGCCGTAATGCGTGAATTCACCCTTCTTCTTGGTGGGGTGGTAGGAATCCGGGTCAGGGTCGAGGAAGTTCTCAACACGCCCGAAATCCCGTTCGATCTTTTCCACTGAATAGATCCAGTGCGCCCCGAGTGCCAGCGAATCTCCGATAAAAGATGCCAGTACCATCGCCTTGGCCTTGTCTTTCATAGAGGCCTCCTTCCTTTTCGCATATCCGGGTCATCATATCTCATTGTTCATGAAAAGATACTTCTCCTGCCTGAGAGTTCTTCCCGGGTGATGATAAATGAATAGGAAATCATGAGCAGAAAAACAACCATCACGGACAAGGAAAAGAGCTCATTTGCAATGCCCCGGTGGATGTATGCAACAGCCGCCAGGATCACGGTTAACGCCGAGCATGCCGCTATGATCCTCGACAGGATGCCTCCCTGGAGGAAATACGGCATCAGGATCAGAAAGATCAGGGTAATCCCTCCCCATTTCTGCCACGTGAAGACCCTAAGCAGCCTCAGCTGATGCTCGAAATCTCCGCCGCCAAGGCGTGAGGTGATGCCCAGAAGCTGTACGTTTTCGAGGAAGTCTCCCATGAGGATCACAAGTGAGAGCATGCTTCCCAGATGGTAAACCTTTCTCTCTCTCATCAATGCAACCCTTCTGCAGAACACAAACAGGAACGCACTGTAGAGCACCATATAGAGAAAATCGATCCGGTTGCCCAGGTCCATGGCCTTTACTATTTCCTGGTGTTTCGGAGAATCAAGGGGCCCGAACAGGTCAAATACCTCTTGCGGGGTCCTGATGAACTCAAAGGCGATGACAGGGGTAAAGAAGCCGGCGGACATCTTATCGGCATGGCGCGGAAAAACCAGATACAGGATCATGCCGGTTATGATTACGCAGATGCCGATGATGCCGGCCAGGATAAAGGGCCTTTTCATATAATCCTACTCCTTAGAAAAATATCTGCCTGGAAGATCCGAGAATCTTTTCAGACATAAGGAAAAAAACCCCCAGGGGTCTGCTACAGCTTTAGCGCCTTGTTCATCCCGCTCCATGCGAAGTAGCACGCCAACAGGATAAGAAAGACTCCGCAGATGCCTATGAGTGCCTGGTAGTGATTATCACTCAGGAACCGCCTCCCTTTTCCAATGGCAAATGATATAGCACTGTACCAGGTAAGATCCCCCAGGCAATGCCCCATGAAGAAAAACACTATCCCCCAGTAACCGTACCGCGCACAGTACAGGACATACCCAAGCCCTATGGTTGCCCACCAGAGACTCCAATAGGGATTTGCAAGGCTCATGAGGACCCCGGTCATGATCAGGTGGGACCCTCCTCCGGCCTGGATATCGGTGCGGATGCTCAAAGATGGGACGGCGCGGAGCATCCCTAAGCCCATCCAGGCAAGCATTATGGAACCAATGACGGCTATTGCCGCAAATACCCACTCCTGTGTGAGAAACGGCGCCAGGCCGAACATGAGTAAGCTAACCAGTGCAAACTCAAGCATGCTGTGCCCGGCGATCAGGAGAGGCCCGGTAATAAAGCCTCGGTGCATGCTCTCACTGATGGTGGCGGTCATCAGGGGGCCGGGCATGGCCGCCCCGGAAAAGGCGATGAGGAATGATGTGGTGAAGATGGTTAAAAAAATCAGCACCGCTGTACTCTATCAATGAATATGGCCGGTATCAACAAATTGAAAAAGTCACTTCTCTTCAAATCGGTTGAGCCTCCGGTTCTTCTTCACCTTGTCCGGGTCGAGGACAAGACCGTTCATAACGATGTACACCCCTTCCGGCAGGAGCTGGACCGCGGCCGCTGCAGCGCCGATGTTGAACTCGGCGTCCGATGACTTGAACCGGGCAGGCTGCATGGCGCCGGTGAGCACGATGACCTTGCCGTGAATGCCCTTGAGCCTTTTCGCGGTCTTGACCATGGTGTCTGTGCCGTGTGTGATGACGATATACCGGTTCTCCTCTGTTGCCACACGATCATAGACTGCCTGACGGTCTTTCTCGGTCATATACAGGCTGTCTTTACGCAGGATGGACTCGAACTCATATGCGAAACTCACGTTCGCCTCGCTGAGGATCTCCGAGACACCCGGATCGCCCACCTTGTAGGCGCTCAGCCGGTCGAAGTACACCTTGTCAATGGTTCCTCCTACGGCAAAGAACATGATCTTGATGGGTTTCGTCATGATATTATATCTCCTGCTTTAGGAAGGTTTCTCTTGGGCAAGGGCCGGATCAAACCACTTAAGTATAGATTCGTTCTCCTCGCGAGGATATGCATGGGACAGGTCAGGCACGACCTTGAGCCTCACATCCGCACCGGCCAGGGAGAGGTCCTTGCATGCATTTACGGCCCGGCTCACCGGAAACATCCAGTCTTGAGCACCGTGCACCCAGTAGATGCGCCTGTCCTTAACGTGAGCCATTTCTCCATGGGCCAGCACGCACGATACCGGTGCTATGGCCTTGGCCGGTGAGTTCTGTTGAAGCCCGAAGCTTAAGGCAAAAGTCCCGCCGTCGGACATCCCGGTCATGAGGATGCGGCCCCGGTCAATGGTGAACCTGGTACATACCTCTTCCAGAGAACGGATTAATTGCTGAGCGTCGATTTCAATATTCGAAATCGACCATGTCTGCCCCAAAGAAGTGGGCGCGAGAAGCACGAAACCCCTGCTGCGGGCCTCGCGCAGCCATGTCCAAAGGAAATCCCGGCCATGACCGTAGCCGCCGTGCAGGGCCACCACAAGAGGCCAAGCGCTCTCAGAGCTGTATGTTTCCGGCACGAAGAGGGAATACCCCCCGCGGGCGTATGGGTCCTGGGCAGGGCCTGTGTGGATTATGCCTGTCTTGATGCCCTGATCCTTTCCTTTCTGTATCTCTTCAGGATCCACTCCCGGTTCGAGGAAATATCGGTCCAGCTCGGAAAAACCATAGCGCAGGGGAAACAGGGTCTCCTGGGCCTGGCAGTGCTTTCGCAAAGCTCTCAGAACAGCCATGAAGGATGCCGTGGCATCATCCCCTGAACCAAAAACTTTTATGCAATTAAGGACAAGCTCACCTGCATGCCTCAGGCGCTGCCGGATATGCTCAACCTCAGGGGGCAGCTCTTGGCCAAGGACAGACTGTCCTGCATCTTCCAGCGGCTGCACATGCACAAGGAGCCCTTTCTTGAGCTGGGGAACGGCGAAAGGGTGGAGCCTGCGGGACACATCTTCGAGCGCATAGAGCACCTTGACGAGGAGCAATGTTATGGCTTCAAAGTCTTTCATGGGGCATCATTTCCTCAGAGATATCTTGGCCTTGAGCACCACCGGATAGTAGATGCCCATATCATCCATGATCCTCTCATTGTCAGTGGTATTCACCGCATAGGTCAGGGTCAGGTCAGCCCCCATAAATACCTTGTGTGCCTTTCCTGCATAGATGAGCAGGCCCGGCAGAGTCTTTTGAGGAGGTTGGAAAAAGCATTCAGGCCCTGTCCATGGGCCGGTCAATTCATGACAAAAGCGCATTGCAAGGCAAGGATCATTAAGGCTTAGGGTCTGGACCATAAGGAAGCCCTTGAGAAGGGGTTCATAGTGCACGGTGAATTCCACCTGTCCCCCGGTAAACACAGGGACAGGCTTCAGCCCAGCAGGCTTTGCATCGGCCCAGCCTCCGGCACTGCCCATCCACCACTGGGGCCGCGACAGGTCGCCCCTGAAGGCATTACTGACAGGCCACCGCACGAGATAGACCGAACTGTCCTTCCAGTCCGTGCTGAAGGCATACAGATAACCGTCCTTGATCAACAGGCTGGAAGAGCCCACTAGGATGCGCCCCGTTACCGGACATGCAAGGCTTCGAACGCTCCAGGCGGAAGGAACACTGCCCGGATTATGAACAAGCACTGCCTTCCACCCGGAGGGTTCGAACTTAAGATCGCTCTTTGATCCACGGACCTTGACAAGGAAGATGATGAGCGTCCCCTCGAACGACACCCCCGAGCCCGGCCAGAACCATTGATCGCCCTCTTCCCGGAAAAACGATGCGGGCCTGCCTCCTGTGCTCTTCCAGTAAAACCTCATGGCGGCCTTCGCTGAATTACGGCCCGACTGGAGGGCAATGCTGTTCCTCACCATTACGGCATCGCGCCTCGTCGAAGATCCCTTTGTATTGATGAAGCTGTCACCAAAGAGCCAGAGGAACCGCTTTATCCCAAGATTCACCGATGATGCCCCATCTCCGCCGAGCCAGCGGGGATCGCTGCGGAAGAGCTTCTCCGCCTCCTCCCATCGCTGTGCTGTGATGGAGAACCCTGCTTCTTGCTGCTTTTGACCTGCATTGAGTAGTCCGGGCCACCAGAGAAAGAGTATGCAGAAAGCGCTCGTTCCTATAAGAAAAACGTTCTTGGACCGGATTGATAATTTCAATGGATTCAGGTGATCCTCACCCGGTACTTCCTGACATAGCTTGACGGATTGTAGGAAAGTTTGGACTTCCGTAACCCCTCATCGCCCAGGTCCTGCTCCCGGTTGACCAGAGAAAAGCCATTGCTGTGCTCGAGAAACATCTGGTTGATGGCCTGGTAGATGCCGGCGAATTCGGGAAGGCCCTTTTCGAAATGGACCAGCAGCATATCTTCTCTGAGCGCCTCTGCTACGGTGAATGCTTTTGGTTCATCCTCCACGTTTATAACTGCACCCATGATGCCTGTGAGATCTTCCCAGGCCTGAAGCACCCGCTTGATAACCCGGTTCTCACTGGCGAGTGTCTCGACGGACTCGCAGTCCCGCCAGGTGCACCAGACCTCCTGCATGGCGAGCACTCTGGGTACGAGAGAAGGGGTGACCTCCTGGTACCCGAAACGATACTTCTTCTTAAACTGGGTCAAGAGGTTCTTCTTGTTGTGGAACTTGTTACCGGCAAGATCGACGAGCTCAGGAACGGAATAGAGGTAGTCCCAATGCTCCCGGGCCTCTTCCACCTTCACCCTGCCGGGGAGGTTTGCAACCCATTGGAAGAGGAGTTCCTCGGGTACACGGTTAAAAGGGAGCTCTTGTATCTGGGGGTTGTCAAAGACTGCAGCCCAGGCAACACCCTCCCAGTCCCCGACCGGCGCCCACAGGCACGGCATAGGTATCTCCTGCCTTATCCATACGAGCCCGTTATCCCATGCCCAGGAAAGACCATACTCTTCAGCCCACCCCCACAGGTTGATGAAGCTGTAGTCAGAGGCAGCAAACCTGACAGCGGAAAAATGCCTGATGTATGCATCCTGGTAAGACAGGGAGATGGGTTCAAATAGCAATGCTAAAGTCCTCCTTATGATCGCCCGTGCCGGGCTGTCAGGATTATAAGAGACTTACATCATATTAATAAAGCAGCAATGCATCAGCTACCTTGAGTGGTCTTATCCACGTATTCGGCGATCTGACCCATCATGGTGCTCACGTCCTCGCCATTAAGTCTTAAGATAGCCATGGCATCAGGGTGCATATGATAGAGCATCCCGTCGATCCCCGCCCCGATTCCACTCATCATGGCAACGGCATCGGCCATGTGCACAATAAAGGAAAGGACATCGCCTTTGGACGGGGTGGGGTCGTGGTGATACCGGATGGCGAGTGTCATCTGAGACGGGATATGCCACCTCTCACACGCCTCTGATGCCAGTTCGGCGTGATCGAATCCGAGGATATGCTTTTCAGCGTTCAGGAACGACTCTTTACCCTCATCGACGAAGGCCTTGAAGGCGTCCTTGCGCTCATGGATGTACGGATCGAGGATGATCTTGCCCACGTCGTGTATAAGGCCTGCGGCGAATGCATCCTGTTCCAGGGAAGGGTTCACCCTCCGCGCTATGATCTGGGATGCTGCGGCCACGGCCAGTGAATGCATCCAGAGCTCACCGGCATCGAGATCGTAGCCGGAAAGTGTTTGACCGAGTATCTCAGAGGAGCAGGCAAGGTTGAGTACCTCCATGAGGGTCTTTGAACCGAGTACAACCGCCGCATGCTGCACCGATGAGACCTTGCCGGAAAGACCGTAGTAGGGTGAATTGGCGATCTTCAGGATGCGCGTGACAATAGCCTGGTCCGTCTCGATGACCTTGGCAAGATCCTTGAAGCTCGATGCAGGGTTGCTGATGACCTCCCTGGCCTTCTGTGCGACCTGGGGCATGGGGGGCAGATCCTTCATGGTGCGTAAGATGCGCTCCTTGAGGACATTGCCATTGACCGAGCTTGCAGGGCCCTGCGCATGACCGCCGACGACTTTTCTTTCCGACGATGAAGCATCGGGGGCCTCTTCACCTGCCGGAGGGTGGAAGACTATTGCGTTTTTGCAGCTAGGGCACGGTATGGTAATGCTTCCCTTTAATGTCTTGAGACGCTCATCCGGGATGATGTATTCTTTTGAGCACTTCGGACATCGGATATTCATCTGCTGCATCCTCCCAAGGTATATTCCCCGACCACCTTCATACAACGGCAAAACAGGCCGATATCTCGGCCGTCATCTGCAATAAGCCCAAGAAGGATATTCATGACCATATGCTTTTTACCCACACCTCTACTTTAGGATACGTCACGAAATCTTAATCTTCCCTTCGTCAACATTCAGGATCATGGTGCGCAACCTTGTACCGCCGACGTTCTCCAGCTTCACCTCAAGCTGCCTGCTGGCGAGGATTTCCTTCACCTGGTTCACCAGGGTGGAGCCCACTTCACCCTGGTCGCTGCTCGAAAGAAGCGACGCCCCCCCGGCAATCGCGACGGACACCTTTAATGGGATACCTCTCTTGGCAAACTCGGCAATGGCGTATTCCACAGCCGTGTCGGCAAAATATGCAGGATTGTCCGCCCTTTGTCCCTTGGACTGCCCCCTGAGTAAATGGAGGCCTGCAGCAAACTTGTACTGGGGGCTATAAAAGATAATACCTATCCCCGTGGCGATTTTGTCTATCCACAAGATACCCTCTTCGGTAAATTCACATTTCATGGGCTTGACAGCAGTTGTCTTCATCCCGATTCTGACACCTTCCTGTATCGTATCATCTTAGGATACCTTATTTTAGATTATGACCTACCATAGATCATTCAGGCTGACAAAACTTTTTCACTGCATGATCTTCTTGTTATTTTTAAGGGATCCTGAGCTGCGGCTTGCCTGCCTTTACCCGTATCCAGTTGAGTGCCTTATGTACGGATTCCTGCCGGATGAATCGAAGCTCCAAGGCCCTCTTACGGGGGAAACTGATCAGGGCCTGGTGGATGCTGGCCCAATCAATGACGAATCGGATGAGACCAAAGAGATTCATTCACGCTTCAAGAGCCCGTTTAAGATGAGATCTATGCTCAGATCGAACATCTTACGGGTGGATTTGCCTTCTGACATAATATAGGTCTTGATAATGAACATGACATATATGGAAAAGAGGAGATCGGTAACATACTTGATGTCGACCTTGCAGAATTTGTTTTCGTCCACTCCTTTTTTAAGCAGGTTCTTGAGCATGTCCATGGATGCCCGGTTGATCTCGGCAAACCTGTCCTCACGAGGGGATAGAGGGAATACCGACGGATCGTTGATGAGGATGGTGCGCAGCGCCACATCCTTTGAGAGGTACATGAAACTCTTTTTACCCATGACCACAAACTGCTCTTTAACATCCTCGATGCCTGAGATGGCCTCTCTCACCTTTGCCTGCCACCTCAGAAGTCCATAAGCTATGGCCTTCTCATAGAGCTCGCGCTTGTCCTTGGCGTAGAGATACAGATTGCCTTTGGTCATGCCCAACTCATGGCCGATGTCTTCCACCCGGGTCCTCTTGTACCCATATTGTGCAAACACTTTTAATGCCGCATCGTAGATCCGGTTCAGCCTCTCCTGCCTGTCCATATGCCTCCTGTACAATATCATCCATGAAAGGACTATCATCATCTGGCATAGCAGATGGCTTGAAGTCAATTCTCTATCATGCGCCTGACTTCATTTTGCATCTGAATTATCAAATGAATTATTGAACAATATGTTCATCCATTCAATTATTCTTGACTTACGGCATGCATGCCGTTACAATTTTTCAAGGGCTTACGTATCACATCAGACTTTTTTAAGCTTTTTTTGATATGGAAAACACAGGGGGGTGTATATGACAGAATCATCTGCAAAGGCACTTTCAATCCTTCGTGACCCGTCTCAGTTTCAGTGGTATCTCATACCGCTCCTGCTTGTCATCATCTACATCTACCACAACGAGGCCCGGAACAAGAACTGGAACTCCATCTTCGCCGGTCTCGCCCTTTGGGGATGCGACTGGTTCAACGAGATCTGGAACGCCCTGGTCTTCCACTTCACCCAATATGCCCCTGTCTGGGGGGCGCCGGCCAAGACGGCCTACCTCATCCTTATAGGGCTCAACATTGAGATTTGCATGATGTTCTCCATCATGGGCGTGGCCACGACCATCATGCTCCCGGAAGACCGGAGCCTGAAGATCCTGGGATTGCCGCACCGCTGGTTCTTCATATGCGCATTCACAACCCTGTCCGTCATCGTGGAGATTATCCTTAACTCCATAGGCGCTCTGACATGGGATTACTCCTGGTGGAATGCCAGGGCACCGTGGCTCATCTGGATTGCCGGGTACTTCTATTTCTTCCTGGTGGCCTACTGGGTCTATGACATGAAGACCATCAAGGCCAAGGCCATCACCGTCGGCACCATCCTGGGGTTTGATCTAGCCTGCCTCATCATATTTATAGGCGTGTTGAAGTGGATTTGAGACGCACCTGAATCCCTTCAACATGCGCTCCCAATGTGATGATACTATCTTCTACAGGGTCCCCATAGATGCGCGCAGAACAGCCAAGGCCCTGGCATGATCGGCACGCGCCATTATATAGTTGTTATGCGCGCGGACCAGCAGGGTCTGTGACCTGAGCACATCATCCGTGGTCGCTGCCTGGAGGTTGTAACTGTCTTTTTCTATCCGTGCGAATTCTTCCGCCTGAGCAATGGCCTTCTCGGCCACCTGCAGACGGGCCCGGGCTTCTTGTATGTTGAGGTAGGAGTTCTTGACCTCAAGGGTAACCTGGTTTTTCAGGCTTTCAAGCAGGTACCCTGCCTTGGTATTCATGTATTGGGACTTGTTGTAATTCCAATATCCGGAGCCACCCGAGAAGAGGTTCCACGTGAGCCCGATCCCGGCCTTCCACGTGTCATATTTCAGAGAGGGATCTACACCTTTCTGGTTCTCATATCCATACGTGGCGGCTATATCGGGCATGAATACCGATTTCGCAATGCTGATCCCCTTTGCGGAATTGTCGAGCGTGAGCTTTGCGATCTTGATTTCCTGCCTGTTGTCCATGGCCGTGGCAAGAGATTGATCAAAGGTGATATCAATGCTCGTCAGCGGTATCTCCGGCTCGATGTTCAGATCTTCATTGATATTATTTTGCAGGAGTATATTCAGGTTCGATTCTGCGATCTTCACTGCATTATCGGCTGAGATCAGGAACTCCTCACTCTCCGAGTACTGCACCTGGGCCTCCAGCAGATCGTTCTTGGGGATCATGCCCTCGTTGAAGAAGGCATTGGCTACATCAAGGTGAGACTTCACAGAGGCAACATTACTCTTCGCCACCTCCCGCTGCTGCCTGGCCTTGATCACCCCGTAGTATGCATCGATGGCCATAAGCTTGATGTCCCGGATGAACCTCTCCCGTTCGAGCTCGGATGCGAACTGATCGTTCTTGGCGATAAGGTAACCGTTGTAAAGTGCACCGCCGGCAAAGAGCACCTGCTTGGCCTCGATATCCATATCGTAATTTCCCTTTGAGTTGAAGGGGAGCGGGCCTATGGGCGGAGGGAATGGCAACATCTCAAGCTGGCTGAATTTCATATACCCGTACGTGGCGTCCAACGAAGGGAGCATCTTGGAGAACTGGGACCTTTTGTCCATATCCTTCCCGAGGACGTCCTGGTCCTGGGCCTTCACGCCGGGGTTACGCTCAACGGCCATCTTGATCGAATCTTCAAGCGTCATGTAATCGGATGCATGTACGCTTGTTACCCCCATGAAGAATAAACCAATCGCGATTAAAAACATTGTCTTCCTCACTGTGATAACCTCCCTAGAAATTCCTCCATAATGCCGACTGCGAATTCAGACGGTGACTTCTCCAGTATGCCCCTAAAAATAACTCCGGGCTATTGCCTGTATGATCCCGAGCAGCATCATGGATTCCAACTCAGTCTCGAAGCGTTCTCCTCCCCTGTTTGCCTCCATGAAAATCTCGCGGGTGATCTGCATAGCCTCTATGTGTATATCTTTATATCACTATCTAAGAAAGATTAAAAAAAATCAGCATCAGCCCGTGACCATGACTATCAGTCTCGAGAGGAAAGAGACTTACCGCGTATTTATGGTTCTTCTCTGTGAAGCATACATCTATCGTTTGCACCCTTTTCCCAGCCCATTGTTCTCACCACTTTAGGACACGAAGAGCACGAAAAAGATCTAAGAAATGCGTAAACGGATACTCTTGGATTCCTTTCCCCCCATCAGTGATTTCAAGAAAAATTTTTCCTTCGTGTCCTTCGTACTACTATCCATCATTTTCTTGTTTTTTGTGCATCATTTTGACCCATCCAGTATGATGGTTCGCATCCTAATTCTTTTCTCACCACGAAGAACTCGAAGAGCACGAAGAAGATCTAAAAACCAGAACAAACACTCTTGGATCCATTGAACCGGTCAGCGATTTCAAGAGGATTCTTTTCTTCGTGTCCTTCGTGCTCTTCGTGGTGAAGTACTCCTATGTCTGCTCGAACCCCATGCTCCATTTTGGTTGCGGCTATGCTGCGCCAAGCTCTTCGTGGTGAAATATCCCTTAAGCTCATTCCAGGGAATGGAAGACAAGGCCCGTAGGGGTTTTGGGATAGAAGTAGGTTGAGTTATGGGGCATCCTTAAACCCGCCTCTGCAATCTCCATCACATCATCCATCGTGGGCGGATTGAGGAGGAAGGTGATATCGGCCTGTTCTTTTGTCACCATATCAAGGGCCTCCTCGGCCTTGCTCGTGAACATGATCCGCTTGTTTTCCATATTCGTGCCGATGCCTAAAATAGGATCGATAATGCACTCATGAAGGATCGTCACGTCATGGCTTTTCAGCAAAGGATGCGTGCCGGCCGGCAGGTACTTTTCCAGCTCTGAATCTGAAGCCAGCTGCAGGAGGTAGAACCTGGGTATACCCTTCACATAGAGCCCTATGCTGCCCTTACCGCTCTTGTTCAAGGCAGCAAAAAATGCCTTTCGGTTATCATAGGGAACCATGTTGAAGATCTCTTTGATCCGGTATTCCAGGTCGACCAGCCCTACACCCATACTATCGATGATGATGCGGTGCACAGGCAGAATCTTGATCCCTTCTTCTATATTGATGAGATACATTTGGATGTAGTCGAAGTTCTGATTTCCGTCAGTCTTGCGGGTGGCCGCCCTCATTCGGTCCCTGTATACCTTGGCGGTCTCGTAGCGGTGCTGGCCATCCGCTATGAGGACCTTCTTATTGAGCGTTGTTTTGGCGATCTTTTCAATCGTGGCCGGATCATTGATGATCCATAGCTTGTGATTCTCATCTTTTGTCGAGAATTCAATCTGGGGCGTTCCGAGTCTGGTCCTGATCTGTGTTTCAACGGTCTTTTTCGAGTCCGAATAGACGCCGAGGATCGAGCTGAAATTCGTTCTCACCTCGCTCATGAGGCGAAGCCGGTCGAGTTTGGGGCTTTTCACAGTATGTTCGTGAGGCCGGATGTTCTTCTTTTCGTCTTCGTCCATGCGGACCGATGCGATCAAGCCCCTTCTTATCGATGTTTTCTCGGCAATAGTGTAGGTATGCTCGTGGTAATAGAGCGCCGGCTTTTTATCCTGGATGAGAATGCCGCCCTTGAGCCATTGCTTGAACAGGTCCCGTGCCCTTGTGTAGCGGTTGTCGTCCTTGTTATCCTTGGGAAATTGCTTCCCGAGCACGAGCCTCACGGCATTGTAGGGAGACTTATTATAATATTCATCAATCTGCTGGGTGGGTATAATGTCATAAGGGGGGCAAATGGCATTAGCCAGATCGAGTTGCTCAGGGTTATATCTGATTCCCCGAAAGGATCGTATCTTAGGCATTCACGGCTCCCTTCATGGCCTGGAAGTCAACAAGAGACACAAACAGGGCTATATATATGGGGTCTGGAAAAATATCAACCCCATTTTATGTAAAGATATATTTCCGAACTCGGGGTGAGAATTTCATCGGTATAGCGATTGATTTTACCATGTGTGGGAGAGTATAGGGTTTTTATGCAATACTTAAGAATCGTATTTACCATCCTGATGCTTTTTGTAGTGATCACCTTTTGTGTGAACAATACGCAGGGCTTTGCCCTTTCATTCCTCGGCTACCGGCTCATGGTGCCGCTCCAGCTCTGGACGCTCATGGTTATCTTCTTTGCAGCCGGCATGGTGCCCATCATCATAATAGAGCTTCCTAAGCAGGCATCTCATTATATGCGCATGCGCTCATTGAAGTCGCAGATCAGGCAGATGGAGGAATCGCTCCGTATGTGTGACGGTTCAACGGAAGAGCCGGCGAAATAAGCGCCTGAAAAAGGGGGTAATCTTCGAGGGGAACCACAGGAGGCTTAAGGTATTCCCAAGGTTATGCTGCCTGTTCTCCTCATGCGAGAGCAGAGAGGGGTCTATCTTGGCCTTTACCTTCAGATATCCCATCCAGTCGATCCTGCACAACAGCCTCCACAAAGGCCCCTTGAAGGGTGTGTAGATGCTGGTGGCAAAATCAACGAGATACGGCATCCCCTCTTCATCCATTCCGTAGTTCCTCCGGTTACGCAAATCGAGGTGTATGACGCCTTTTTCGTGGACCGCATTGATGAGTTCCTCAAGACGCTTGAAATAGGCCTCATCGGGTTTCCCGATCCTGGTCATCAGGTTGTGTCCCCCCATGAAGCTCGTTGTGATGGTGTAGGGGTCAGGGCTCGGAACAACCTCAGGGATGCCGGTGACGCCCTTGAGTTTGGAATAGATATATGCCTCCCAGCGCACGAGCAGAGTGCCTGTCTTTTTAACAAGCCATGGTCTGCGTCGGTATGTCTTTTCCACCAAGGCCGTGCCGTCCCGGTGGATCAGGCGTACATCAGGGCCGTAGATACGTTTCTTTTTCAGTTGTATTTCCATGTCTTTTAGGGTCCTTAATACTTTTTTAGACCTGTTAACGCTCTATCATTCCATGCTATCGATGCGCAATGGTAGGATTTCCCAAGACGGACAAGAGAAGGAAAAAGGTAATTACCGGCCGGCTGACATGGAACCCCAAGGGCTATGCCTTTGTGGATTCAAAGGATCTGGATGAAGGCGTCTTCATCCCCCCTGAAGGGTTGAACAGCGCCCTTGACGGCGATATGGTGGAGGTGAGTGTATGGCGCGACCGCAAAGGTTTGCGGGGCAAGGTCGCCTCCATCATTCAGCGCACCCGCCTCACCATAAGCGGGAGATATGTGCGGATGCGCAAGTTCGGCATCCTGGAACCCGTTAAGCAGATGCCGTATACGATCATCATCCCGCTCGGCTCCGAGGGAGATGCACGCACCGGTGACATGGTGAGCGTCACCATCATCCCTCCCAAGGCACACAAGAAGGTAGGCACCCTGGAAGCAAAGGTGGAGAGATCGCTGGATATCCCCAAGGGTGTGGACGATGACCTTGCAATGGTCGCTGCCAAATACGGGCTCTCCTGGCGGTTCTCCGAGGAAGTACAGCAGGAGGCCGAGAAGATGGCCCGCATAGACATGGCAAAAGAGCTTACCTTAAGGAAAGACCTCAGGGGCAGGGTGCTCTTCACTATAGACGGTATCAATGCGAAGGACTTCGATGATGCCGTGGGTATCGAGCGGTTGGAGGACGGCGCCTTGCTGCTCACGGTCGCCATTGCCGATGTGGCCCATGTGGTGAGGCCCGGCACTGCGCTGGATAAAGAGGCACAATCCAGGTCTTTCAGCGTCTATTTCCCCGAAACGGTCATCCCCATGCTTCCCGAGGTGCTCTCAAACGATATCATGAGCCTGAAACCCGATCAGGACAGGCTTGCCGTGGCTGCCGAGATCGTCCTCGGCCCCAGGGGCAAGGTCATCTCGCACAAGGTCTTCGAGACCGTCATCCGCTCCCGCGCAAGGCTCACCTATGAGGAGGTGGGGCCTTTCCTGGAGGGAAAACCCGGGGCCAAAGGCCTTGAGAAGGAGATCGCCTGGAGGCTCTCAGAGCTCCATAAACTCTCGATGCACCTACGGGAGCGCAGGAGAAAGCAGGGCAGCCTGGACTTCGACATGTCGAAGAGGGAGATGTCGACGGACCAGGCCGGCCTCGTGCAGGACATAAAGAGGATCAGGCACGGACCGGCTGAGCGACTCATCGAGGAGGCGATGCTGCTTGCGAACAAGACCGTCTGTACCTTTCTCATGAACCATCACATGCCGATATTGTTCCGCGTGCACGAGAAACCGAAGTACGAGGATCTCATCGAGCTTATGGATACACTGGCCGAGATCGGATTCTCCTCTTCTCTCCTGGCGCGGCTCAAAAAGGCTGCCCTGTCATCAAAGGGCCTCTCGGAGGTGCTCCAGGCGATTTCCGATAGCTGCAAAGGGAAAGCCCTGGAGGCCTTTGTGAACACCAACATCCTTAAGTCTCTGAGACGGGCGCAGTATTCGCACGAAGACCTGGGTCATTTCGGGCTCGCATGCACGGGGTACCTCCACTTCACCTCACCCATCAGGAGATATCCCGACCTGGTGATACACAGGCTTGTCAAGGCTGCCCTGGACTCCGGGGGGACCACCAAGAAGGGGCATGAGAAGACCCTCAAACAGCTCAAGAAGGTGGCGCTTGAAGTGACCGAGCAAGAGAAGATCACGGATGATGCCATGATGGAGGCACTCAAGATCAAGGCGGCAGCCTATATGGTTTCCCGCCTGGGTGACGAGTTTGATGCCGTGATCACCAGCATCATGCCCTATGGCATGTTCATCGAGGTCCTGGACCCGCCCGTGGACGGGCTGGTGAGGAATGATGACATAGGGGGCGAGCCTTCACGAAAGAGCAGGCGACCGAAGCAGCAGCGGCACACCATGGGACAGATCATCCGGGTGAAGCTCGTCAGGGCGGACAGGACCAACGGGCAAATCGACTTCTCGCTTGTTTAGGACGCAGCAATGATACGAAGGGCGTTTGCCGGGATAAGGGGTATTACAGGCACATGATAGGTATCCTTTAAAGACATGAGATCTTGGAATACAGGAGACAATCCATGTCAATGAATAATGAATTCCTGCGCTATGTCCTCGACCAATTGAGGGGTCTGGGAGTGGTCACCTCCCGCAAGATGTTCGGCGGGGCAGGCCTCTACCTGGACGGCACCATCTTCGCCCTTATTGCCTATGATACCCTCTACTTCAAGGTGGATGATACAAACCGGTCCGATTTCGAAGCGGCCGGCATGGAACCCTTCCGGCCCTTTGACGAAACATCATACGTCATGAGCTACTATGAAGTACCCATTGACGTTCTTGAGGACGGTGACGAGCTCGTCTCATGGGCAAGGAATGCGCTCGCTGCGGCCCGCCGGGCGCCTTCAAAGAAAAAGAAGGCGGGCAAGAGACGGGCTTAAGGCAAACTCAGGTCATATGCAAATATGTTTGGATAATTTTTACTTCTTATGCTTCAGCGCAGCGCCGCCCAGGTAGGCCTCCTGGATGCGCTCGTCGGACTTGAGGTCGGCAGCAATGCCTTGGGCGGCTATTCTGCCGTTTTCCAGCACATAGCCGCGGCCCGCAATGGACAGAGCCTTGTAGGCGTTCTGCTCCACCAGGAGTATGGAAACACCTTGATTGTTGATCTCGCGGATGATGTCAAAGATCTGCTTGACCAGTATGGGCGCAAGGCCCAGGGAAGGCTCGTCCAGAAGCAGGACCTTTGGGCTGCTCATGAGGGCGCGACCGATCGCCAGCATCTGCTGCTCTCCGCCCGAAAGCGTGCCTGCGAGCTGGGATCTCCGCTCCTTGAGGATCGGGAACAGGGTGTGGACCCGCTCCTTGGCCCGGGCGATCTCTTCCTTATGTTTCCTGCGGGTGAAGGCGCCGAGGTTGAGGTTCTCATCCACCGTGTGCGTGGGGAACACCCTGCGGCCCTCGGGTGAGAGTGATATGCCCCTGCGTACGATCTCATAGGCAGGTACCTTGTTGAGCGGTGTGCCTGCGTAGGTCACCGTTCCGGCCGCAATGGGAATGAGGCCGCATACGGCCTTGAGAAGGGTCGACTTGCCCGCACCGTTGGCCCCCAGCACCGTGACGATCTCACCCTCGCCCAGGTCTATGCTGATCCCCTTGAGGACCTCCCGGGCACCGCACAGGATGCTGAGATCACCAATGGACAACAGGGCCGACACGCTCTTCTCCTTCGTCATCCTTGCCGAGATAGGCCTCGATCACCGCCTCGTCGTTATAGATGTCCAGGGGCAGGCCTTGTGCGATCTTCTTCCCCTCGTCCATGACCACGACCCAGTCGGATATGCCCATGACCACGTTCATGTCGTGCTCGATGAGCAGGATCGTGAGGTCCTCATGGAGGATGAGCCTTTTCAGGAAGTCCATGAGGTCTTGGGTCTCTTTGGGATTGAGCCCGCTGCTGGGCTCGTCCAGCACCAGGAGCTGTGGTTCGGAGGCGAGCGCCCTGGCGATCTCCAGCATCCGCTGAGAGCCGTAGGCGATGTTCTTGGCAAGCTCGTCCTTGAACTGGGCGAGGTCCACCTGCTTTATCCTCTCTTGGGCCACCCGGGCTATGCGCCGCTCCTGGCGCCTCATGGAAGGCGTCCTGAAAACGCTGGAGAAGAGGCCTGAAGAGGCCCTGCAGTGCTGGCCAGCCATGATGTTTTCCAGGCAGGTCATGTCCTGGAAGAGCCTGATGTTCTGGAATGTCCGGGCTATACCATGGCTCACGATCTGATGGGGTTTCTTCCCGGTGATGTTTGTGCCTCTGAATATGACTCCCCCGTGTTCGGGCTTGTAGATGCCGGTGACCACGTTGAACACCGTGGTCTTGCCCGCTCCGTTGGGGCCGATGAGGCTCAGGATCTCGCCCTTGTGTACGACAAGGTCGAAGTCGTTCACCGCCTTGAGCCCGCCGAAGATCTTGGTGAGGCCTTTTGTCTCCAGGACGACCTCCCGGTCGCTGTAGGGCCTAGACAGCGCCATCGACGGTGTCCTCCAGGAGCGAGCGGAAAGAGACTCCGCCGCGTTTTCTCGGCCAGAAGCCGCCCGGGCGGAACATCATCATGACGATCATGACCGAGCCGAATACGAGCATGCGGTACATGGCGAACGGCCTGAAGATCTCGGGGAAAAGGCTTATGAAGCCTGCCCCGATGATCACCCCGGGGATGGAGCCCATACCGCCGATGAGCACAATGCAGAACATGAGGCATGACTCCCAGAAGGTGAAGCTCTCGGGGGAGACGCACATGAGCTTGCTCGCATAGATATTGCCCGCCACACCTGCAAGCCCCGCCCCGATGACAAAGGCCAGGAGCTTGTAGTGCCGTACGTTGATCCCGGTTGTGCCTGCGGCGATCCCATCCTCACGGATACAGTTCCATGCCCTGCCGATGCGGGAATGCTGGAGGCTGACGAGCCCCAGGATGGACAGCCCTACCACGGCCCAGATGAGGAAGTAGTATTTTATGGAAGAGTCGATGACTATGCCGGGTGCAAGCTTGGGAAAATCCACACCGAACACCCCGTTGGGCCCGCCCGTGAGGTCGAAGGGGTTGTTGATGAGCGCCAGGCGGACGATCTCTCCCATGCCGATGGTGACTATGCAGAGGTAGTCGCCTTTTAAATGGATGATGGGCGAGCACACGATGTAGGCGAACAGGGCAGCTGCAAAAGCGCTTATGGGGAGAAGGGCCAGTATGGGAATCTGGTAGCGTGTGTTCAGGATCGCCGTGACATATGCGCCGATGGCATAGAAGCCCGCATGCCCCAGGTCGAAGAGACCGACTTCGCCGAGCACGATGTTGAGGCTCAGCCCTAAGAGGGCGTAGATACCGAAGAAGAACGCGATATCGATGAAGTAGTTGCTCACCAGAAACGGGTAGATGATGAGCGCCGTCAAGGCCGCGGGTATGTACCAGGGTGTGTTCTTGAAGATCTTTGCCAGGGCGCTCACGGCCTCATACCTTCTCCGCGATCTTTTCGCCGAACAGGCCATTGGGCCTGAAGATAAGCACGAGGATGAGGATGAGGAACACGAATACATCCTTCCATGCAGCCGATATGTAGGCCGCCCCCAGCATCTCCAACACGCCTAAAATGAGCCCGCCGAACATGGCCCCCGGCAGGTTTCCGATGCCCCCTAAAATGGTCGCCGTAAAGGCCTTGAGCCCATAGTTCCATCCCATGGTGAAGCTGATCTGGCGGTAGTACATCCCCACCATGACACCGGCGGTTGCGCCGAGCGCAGGGCCCAGGGTGAAGATGAACAGGATCACCCTGTTGAAGTTGATCCCCATGAGTGATGCCGTGTCCCGGTCATGGGCAGTGGCCCGCACGGCCGCCCCGAAGGTGGTCCTCTGGATTATATAATAGAGTACGGACATGAGGAAAAAGGACAGGACAAGGATGATGACCTGCAGCAGGGTGATATTGATTCCCCCCAGCTGGAAGCGCACGACCGGGATGAGTGCCGCCGGATATGCCTGATACCTCGGCCCCCAGATAAGCATGATGGTGTTCTGCAGAAAGATGGATGCGCCCAGGGCTGATACCACGGCAGGCAGCCTGCCTACCGGGTACACGGGCCGGTATGCCACCCTCTCCACCAGAAGGCCCACGATGGTAAGGCTGCCGGCAGCCACGCAAATGGCCGAGAGCATGCCTATCCAGGGACCGAATTGGACGGTGAGCGCCGCAGCGCCGAGGACGAGAACGGTGTATCCGATATAAGAGCCCATGGTGAAGAAATCACCATGGGCGAAGTTGATGAGCTTCAGAACGCCGTAGACCATCGAGTATCCCAGCGCAATGAGCGCATAGAACGACCCGATGGTCAGGCCGTTGATGAGCTGCTCGAGCAACAGTTGCATAGTATTTCTAAATTTTATCCGAGGTAACTGCAGAACTCAAAAAAGGTGTCACCCCCGCGAATGCGGGGGTCCAGAACTTCTTGAAAAGACTGGATTCCCGCTTTCGCGGGAATGACAATCTCTGACTTTTGCAATCGACTCATATGCAAGTTGTAATGTCCAATGCTACTTCGAGATCACGATCTTGCCCGCGTCGTCCACCACATAGAGGTAGAACGGGACGCCCACGCGGTCGCCCTGAGCGGTGAACCCGATGGGGCCTGTGATCCCCGGGACCTTCTTCGCCTTGTTCCTCAGGAAGTCGGCGATCTTATCGGAGTCCGTGGACTTGGTCTTGTCGACGGCGTATGCAATGATGTTCACCGCGTCAGCAGCGTAAATGGGCCACGGGCTTGAAGGGATGTCGCCGTACTTTGCCTTGTAGGCGGCGAGGAAGTCCTTGGCCTCCTTGTAGGGCAGGTCGCCGGGCAGCGGTTCGTTGGTCATGTAGCAGCCCTTGGCAATGTTTACGCCGGCGATCTTCACGAACTCCTCATTGATGGCCGCATTGCCGCCGACAAAGGGGCATTTGATCCCGATGTCGCGGGCCTGGGTCACAAGCAGAGCGGCCTCTGCATAGTAGCCGGTGTAGTACCAGACATCGGGCTTGCTTTCGCGCAGGTTGGTGAGCGGGACTTTATAGTCCTTCTCGCCGGGCGTGATGGCATCGTAGAACACGATCTCCACCTTCTTGGCCTTTACCAGGGCATCCAGTGCCTTCTTGGTGTCCTCGGCCAGGCCTTTGCCGAACGCTGTGTTGTCGTGCATGATGGCGATCCGTTTGGCCTTGAACTTGGAAGGCACCGAAGCGGCGAAGAACTTGCCCTGGGAGTCGTCACGGCCGCAGGTGCGGAAGAAGTATTTAAACCCCCGCTCGGTAAGCCTCACCGCAGTGACGCCATAGCCGATGTTCACCTTCTTGAATTTCTCATAGATGTTGGATGCCGGCTCGCATACCGATGAACCGTAGGTGGAAACAACCGCCACCACTTCCTTCTGGCCCACGAGCTTCTGGGCGGCCAATGCACCGGTCTTGGGTTCGCCGGCATCGTCCTCAACCCTGATCTCGATCTTACGGCCGCCCAAGATGCCGCCCTTCTTGTTGATGAGGTCTGCCGCGATCTCGCATGACTGCTTAGCCATCTGGCCCTCGTATGCCCAAGCGCCCGTGATGGGCCCTTGGAGGCCGATCACGACCGGCTCCTTCTCTGCCGAATACACTGCCGGCACAGCCATGAACATCAGGATACTTGCTACAAAAAGATACTTCACGAATTTCATATCTCATACCCCCTCGGAATAAAGTTTTGAAAATCTCCTCTGATCCGCACACCAGGACAATATGATCATACGTGTGCGGGTATTCCTCCTTATGTAATGCCCCCTGTTAGAATCCACCTGATGTGGTGTGGGATCAACACTATAAGAGGGGGAGCGGCATACTGTCAATGGCAAACTCTGTAGGAGCGGCTTTAGCCGCGACATCCGGCATGGGTCGCGCCTGAAGGCGCTCCTACATCTCAATAATACGTTGCACGTTGTAGGAGCGGACTGAAGCCGCGACACGGAGTGACCCCCCGGTTAATGGGTTTTGTTGGCCCTTATGACACTAGGTGAAAGGCTATCATGCTCCCGCTCCCACTGGAGGAGCACAATGGCAATGATAACCGACAAGCCTCCCGCGATCTGGAGGGGGGAAAGAGACTCGCCCAGGAGGAAGAACGCCATGAAGGCCGCGGCGATCGGTTCGAGGGTTGCAGTGATGATGGTGCGTGTGGAGCGGATGTAGTTGACGCCCGCGAGGTACAGACCGAAGGGGATCAGCGTGCCGAAGACGACGATGTAGAGGATGGAAGCCCATTGGGTGGGTGTGTACGACTGTGACAAGACACTCAGCGGTCTGTGAACTATGTTCAAGGACAATGCCGAAAACAGGAACCCATAGACCAGGACGGTCCAGGGGTTATATTGGTGCATGCCCTTTTCGCTGAGCAGGGTCGTCGAGGCGAAGGCAATGGCCGAGAGCAGCGCCCACATGATGCCCACGCGGTTCATGGTGAGGAGTGAAAGGTTGTAGCCGCCGACGACCAGATAACACCCGGCAACGGAGAGCACCAGCGCGAGCACCTTCAGGAATGTCACCCGCTCATGCCAGAACAGCATGGAATAGCATGCCACCAGGACAGGCGCCAGGTACTGAACGAGTATGGCCGCCGCCACCTGGATCCTGCTGATGGCAAAAAAGTACGAGAGCTGCATCAATGCCATGAACACGCCGCCGAACAGGAAGAGGTGGCCGATATCTCGCACCCTGATCTTGAGCAGCGCGGGTCTCCAGAGAAAAAGGATTGTGACCAGGATAACTGCAGACAGCACGACCCGGGTCTGGACCAGGATGAACGGCGACATGCCTGCATTGAAGAGGGCCTTCCCTGTTGTCCCGCACGAGGCCCACAAAAGGGCCGCTGCCATGACGCAGAGATAGCCTCTTATTGTACCGGTCTTCATGGATGCGCTCACAGCTGCGATGCTATAACCATTCTCTGCACATTCGCCGTGCCGTCGATGGCCTTCATGAGGCGGGCGTCATGATAAATCCGGGTGATCTCATTTTGGCAGGCAATGGCCTTCTGCCCGAGCATCTCCATGCCGAAGGAGGCGACATCCATGAGCGTCTCGGAGGCAAAGAGCTTGGACATGGACGCCTCCATGGTGAAGGGCTTGCCTGCATCGATTCGCATCAATGCGTCCTGGTAGAGAAGGCGTGCCGCATGAAGCCTCGTAGCAAGATCGGCCAGGGTGAAGGTAACACCCTGGAATGCGCTCAAGGGCTTGCCGAATTGGATATGGTCTTTTGTATGGGCAAGGATCAGATCCAGCGCGAGCCCGGCCTCCCCGACACAGTTTGCAGCCACCAGGGGCCTGCCTTTGTCCAGGGTCTCCATGAAGAGAAGATAACCGCTGCCCTCCTCTCCCAGGAGACATTCGGCAGGAATGCGGACGTTATCAAAGGATACGCTGCCCATGACACCATGCGAACAGCCAAAAGTATCATAAGGCTCACCCACGGATATTCCGGGAAGATCCGCATCCACCACAAAGGCATTCAGCGATGCCCTGCCCTTGGCCTTCTCTCTGGCGGCAAAGACGATGAATATGCGGGCAATGGCATGGTTGATGACAATGCTCTTGGTGCCGCTTATGAGGTAATGATCGCCTTTTTTTTGTGCCGTCGTGGTGATGGATGTAATGTCGGAGCCTGCGGATTCCTCGGTAAGACAGAACCCGGCGGGCGCATGGTCCCTGGCAATGGCCGAGAGGTATTTCTCGTGGACCACGTTCTTGCAGGCGTCTCCGATCATCTCGGCGCAGTGGACGGTGGTCAGGGGGCCATAGAGCGTGCCGGGAAGCTCGTGGCTCAAGAGTTCATAAACGATCCCGGCGCTCAGGTAATCAAGACCTTTGCCGCCGTACTGTTGGGGAATCAGGAGGGCATGATATCCTTTCCGGGCATATGCCTCAAAGAGCCTGCCTGCACGTTCCACCTTGCCGGTATCTTCTGCTAAGATGGCAGGGATCCCCTGTGCAAAGGCCTTGGCCTCTTCTAAGAGTTTTTGCTGCATGGGGCTCAGGTCAGTCATGGTTTTTTCTCCACGTCAGGAAGTCAAGGTACTCGGACATTTCACCAAGTTCTTCTTCGCTCAAGTCCAGGTCTCGTATACGTGCCATGATCTGCTCTTTTCTGGAGGATGACTCCGAAGGTCGTGCGTTTGAGGCATCATCGTGGGGACCGATGAAGTAATCCAGGTTTTTTTCCAGCAGACGGGCGAATTCTTCGATCTGGTGGAGGTAGAGCCTGCGTTTCCCCAGTTCATAATTGGACAATGCGGCCTGGGTTATGCCGAGGGTCTGGGCAAGATCCACCTGGGTCAGGCCCTTTTCCTCCCGCGCCTTTTGTATCTTCTTGCCTATCTCCTTGAAACCCATGATGGTCTCTCCTTTGGGAGTAGTTCCATGTTGGGTGCCTGCACAGAAAAATGCAAGCCCATTCTCGTGTCCTGAGGCATAAATCCTTGACAGCGATATAATAGAAGGGCATAATTATAACAAATTGTTATATCGGGGGAGCAAAGACATGTTCGATTATCTCATGACCGAAGCCCAGAAGAAACTGCGAGACGAGGCCCGGGCCTTCACCAAGTGGGTTCCCAAGCAGCTCATCCTCGACATGGATGCCGAGAAGGTGCAGTTCCCCCACGAATATCTTCAGGAGGCGGGCAGGAGGAACCTGCTGGGGATCAGGCTACCAAAGGAGCTGGGCGGCAGGGGCCTGAGCTGGGTGGATGACTCCATCGTGGCCGAGGAGATCGGCGTTGCCAGCTATTCGCTTGCGTGCCTGTGGGGGGTGGGCGCAGACATCGTGTGCGAGGCCATCACGCTCTTCGGCAATGACGAGCTCAAGAAGGCCGTGGTGGTCCCGCTCCTCAAGGGGGAGACCTTTGCAGCAGAAGGGCTCACCGAGCCGCGGGGCGGGTCCGACTTTTTCGGCGCCGCCACGTATGCAAAAAAAGACGGCGGCGACTGGATCATAAACGGCCAGAAGCGCTTCATCGTGGGAGCGGAGGGTGCCGACTGGTTCCTGGTCTATGCGGTGACCGACCCTGATGCCCCGCCCCACAGGCGCATGACCGCCTTCATGGTGCCGAGAACGGATGGCGTTGAGAGCAAATACCTATACGGGCTCATGGGCGTGCGGGGAGGCGGTGCAGGCAGGCTCGTGCTGAAGGATGTGCGCGTGCCCGAGCGCTATGCGTTGAACGGCATCAACGGCGGTTTCGACGTGTTCGTCCGGATGATGATACCTGAGCGGCTCGGTACTGCAGCCATGACGTTGGGCTCGGTGAGACCGGCCATAGAGATCGCCACGCGCTATACGAGCAAGCGCAAGGCCTTCGGGCTGCCCATCCAGATGTTTGAGGCCGTGGGCTTCAAGGTGGCGGATTCCGTGATGATGCTGGATGCAGCCCGCTCGCTCGTCTATTCCACCTGCCTCGCAGTGGATTCGGGCAAGGCCCACCCGAACAGGGTGCGGCGCCTGGTCTCCGAGGCCAAGAAGTTCGTGACAGAGGCCGCCTGGGAGATCGCCAACAAGTGCATGCAGACGGTCGGCGGCATCGGCTACACCAATGTCTACCCGCTGGAGAGGATCGTACGCGACATCAGGCTCTCCATGATCTGGGTGGGCAGCAACGAGATCATGCAACTCATCATCCAGAACGAGTGGTACAAGGAATACTTCAAGTCGATTGCCAAAGAGGACGTACGCGACGTTGAAGCAGACGCGGCAAACGCCGATGCAGAGGGCGAAAAGATTTACGAGTAAATAAAGGAAACACCTCTTAAGGGGTCAGGAGTCAGAATCCAATGGCATGGGGTGGGTTTTGACCCTGACCCTCCGTATTATTAACAATGCTTCCGGCGGCTGTGCTATGGCAACGGAATCGTCGCATTCGATGGTTTTCCCTGTAACTCGGCAATCAGGTCATGCGCCAGAAAGGGGACTTGTATGAGCCGTTTTCCCAGCTCATCCTGAAGCATGTCCATGAAGATCCCCCTGCCGTCGATGAGGGCTTCAGTTATGATGGAATTCATCCGTTCAACCGTAACCGACCCCACGTCGATGCATGCAGCCGATTCGAACGACCTTCTGATATCCAGGGTTTTATTGACGCCGCATGAGGGTGAACCGTCAATCCCCATGACCCCGACCACGGAAAAGCCGGAGGCCAGGTAATCCCTGATCTGCCCGGCCGTCTCTCCGGCCAGCCGCCTGAAGATCACTTTTGTGTACAGAAGAAAGAAGGGGAAAAAGAGACTTAAGGTTCGATAGAAAAAGGTGCCCTTTACCCCATATGCTAGAAGCATCAATCTCTTGGTGACGCCTCCCCAGGCAAGCTGTTCCGGGCAGGGCATCTGCACGATGCCGATGTCTTTGTCCAGACACTGCTCGATGATCTCCCTGATGCACCCTGCCCTGCACGCCCCTCCGAGATAGCGCGTATTCTCGTTCAGGATGCAGTGTGAGAGGAATATCACCTTCTTGCTCCGGCTGTCCTTGAGGCTGCGCTGCAATGATTGAACCTTGTTCATTGATTTATGCCAACCCAGCCATTCGCTTCATCTCCTTTTGCTCTTTACCACCCCTGCGGCGCATCAGGGAACCAGGTTATACCGAGCAGAGAATCCCCCTGGTCCCGATTTACCGCCTGAAAAGGCAGCCACTCCTCTTCTGGTATCTCATATTCCAGATCGGGGTATCCAATGGGCAGACCATCACCTTTCACGATGAATGTCTCGGGATCGAGGGTAACCCCATACAGCCCTGCCACCCTGAGGCCGATCTCTTTGTGCCAGTCGGAAAGAGGCACCCCGTACTTCGGGATGATAAATGGTGATTTTCTGATAGAACGAAAACTGACCGGATGCGCCATTCGACCGCACATAAGGACGCGTATCCCCGGCTTCAAGAGGCCGCTTGCATTTGCTGCGAGGATTTCAAGTCTTGTAAACAGGCCCATACGGCGACAATCTGCAGCGACACAGCAGATGCCGGCAAGCATGACAACTTGCTGATCGGCCAACCGGGGGAGGCAGGTTTCAATGGTGTCGGCCACGGCAAACCCCGCAGGTTTTTCCTGAGAGGTTGCCAATGCAATGTATCTCAATTTCGAAAAAGATTTTTCAAGATATTTGTGATTGGCCTGCCGGTATGACTTATCGAACAATCGATGTATCATTTCAAGGTCATCATCGGTCAGGGCTTCTGTCCGTATAACACGTATATCGATATTGCTCATATTGAGCTCGTTCGTTGACATTGAATTTATCTTACCGGATTAGACAGTTTAACGTTGTGCTCTGCCGCGGGTGAGTATTGAAGACTACTCACTGAGCCGGCACTCGTTAAATCCAGTAACGCCATGTGGAATGAATGCAATGAATGCATGGATTCCCAAGACTGTTTGAATCGTTTTCACCGGATTATGATCGAAATATTCGAGATGATAAAAAATAGAGTCACGGCAAGGCGTATCATTTTACGGACTGTACTGTAATTGAGCAGCAGGATACATTTTCTGCTATGAGGTAATTATCATGCACCTAAAATTCAAGTATGTAAAAGAAGCTAGTAATCCCCTATTAAAACTTCAACCGAAAGATTGGCTTCTCATATTAGGCGAAGTAGCATTCTTCTCGATCATCCTGCCACTCATGTGGCTTGATGAGGTCATTGATCTGAATTCTTTGTTACCATGGATGCCTCCCCTATCTCCCAAGCTTCAGGAGTACGTCATCGAAACAACGCTGATCCTCATTATCGCCATCGCCGTCATCACCGCAACGGCAATCGTGTTGAGAAGAATAAGACGGATTGAGCGTTTCTTAAGAGTCTGCTCCTGGTGCAGAAAAGTATGGGTTGATGGGAAGTGGGTGTTTTTTGAAGACTATGCGCTGAGCAAGCACTCCCTGAGATCCAGCCACGGCATCTGCGATGAGTGCATGACCGGACTCGAGATGAAAAGACAGGTAAATAAGGTCGATAACTCACTGCAGCTAAAAATACCCCCAGTTGGAGACAAAGTAAAAGACAAGCCAATACAGTAACATAACATCAAGGTGCGGTTTAATTATACAAATGTGTGCAAGGCAATTTAGGCGGACCCGGGGAATTCTGGGGACACAATACATAATTATTGAGCAACATTTTTCTTAGGCCCAGGCCGGTTCTTTCTCAGAGGCCTGTTCAATTCATAATCTTCCGGCCTCTCAACAAGGAATGCGCGGACAGGATTTAGTTCAATGTAGCGGGCAGTTGCCAAAACATAATCTCCATCCACAACAAACGAGGAAAACCTCCCTTGCCACAGGTATCCTCTCCATCCCTCACGAAAATTCACCATTCTGGTATATCGACGGTGCGCCTCTCCAATTGCCCGTGCCAGCCCATCTTCAGAACAGGGAACAGCTAACAAATGAACATGATTCGGCATGAGACAATAGCTCCATACATCAACCCCATAGAACCGGCACCAATGAGACATGAGATCACGATATGCCCGGTAATCCTCATCACAGAAGAATACCTTCTGTCTCCTGTTCCCGCGTTGTGTGATATGATGCGGATAACCAGGCATCACCACACGCGCCAATCGAGCCATGTGTTTTGTTCAACCTCCTTATCTCACATCAAAACAAAACAATTAAGTATTGTGTCCCCGGAACTCCAGTTTCTCTTAAATAAGTGCTCCAGGGAAAAAGGGGATAAAATCCGCTGCAAGCCTGCAGTGCAACGGTTTCTGCTATTTCCGTTTAATCCCGGACTTTACTTCCTTCACTGCCGGATGCTTCTTCAGATATTTTCTCCACGGCGCCCAATAGTACATTTCCCAGCCTTGGCTCACACCTGCGAAGTCGTGATCCGCCACATTGACGTGGATCAGTTCTATCCGGGCTCCCTGCCCTTCCGGCCAGAATGTCAATATCAGCGTCGAGTCGAGGTCGCCGGCCTTCCAGTGCTTTGCCCTCCAGGACTGTACGATCAGCCGTTTGGGGACCACCTGAAGGATTGTCCCCCTGATCATTCCCTTGAAGGCAAGAAACTTCGCCCCGGCTTTTGCTCCGATTGAAACGGGCGCGCCCGTGATTGCGGCATGCGCATCCGGATCGAGATACATGTCAAAGAGTTCATCGGGCAAGGCCGGCAAATCAGCTGCCATATGAATTGTTCGCGGCATACTCGTTTCTCCTTTCTGTTCGAAAATCCGGGGACATCCATGATAAGGAAAGTCAAGGGGCAAACGGAGAGTTCCCTAGAAGAGGGTGAATGTTGCTATCATGTTGAGCAAGTCCTGAATGCCTACGGGATTAGAGAACATCTGATTATAATTTGCCGATGCAACAAATACCTGATTTCGGACCCTGTTGATGATTACTTTCTGATACGACTGTCCCGCAGTCTGTGGGTTCGTAAAGACAGCAAAGGCGGTCTCTGAGGGCAGGTCGTAGGTCACCTGCGGCATCTGCTGTAACGCCCCTGCCTGGAGCATAGTCTGGATGTTTAACTCAACATATTGCTGGATATTTACGGTAGGCGGGATTGGTCCGACCCCGATATTTAGGTTAGAGCCTTCCTGGTTATAAATGGTATAGACAGAAACCATGGGGTTCTGGAGACCGGCAGGGTTATACTTGACCTGCCATTTTTCCGGGTGTTGCACGGAAAGAAGAAACCGGAGATCATTGCTGATGAAGTTTTTGCCTGAGAAAGCCGTTGGTCGCATGGATCCCAGATTGCTGATCTGGTCAATGACATCTTGATCTTTGATCATGCCGTCTGTAAAACGGATTTTATCACCGGCACCTTCCGTCTTCGTGGTTCCAAGCTTGATCTGGTCAACAATAGGTTTCTCCATGCTGAGGCTGAACTTTCCTGTGGTGAAGTCCACATCAACCTTACCTGATCCCCCTTTTTCAATTCCTTTGAACACCACATAGAGTCCAGCGGCTGCAAGCAAAAAGATTGCTATAATGATCATCAATAAACGGAGGGTTTTCTGCTTTTCTATGGCAAGGTTCTTTTCATTTTCAGAAGAATTATTCATAGATATTCCCCCCTGAGTCTCTTTAGCTAACCGAGTGGATCACCGGCAGCAAACTTGTGAGCGGTCCTTTGCAGCAACTGTTTAGGCGTCTTCATAAAATTAATGTGTCCGATCTACCATCCTAAATTTCAACTGCATATCTGGTTCATTGCTTGGTTAGGTCTTCAAAACTTTTCTGACAATCAAAGCAGTAGAGCCTTCCTCCAAATTTAGACTTATTCTGCGAGCAGAACTTGGCAACCTTCTCTGATATTGGCTTCTTGCATTTAGAGCAAATGAATTTTAAAGAACTATATGTCTTTTGCTGTTCCTTTGCGTGTACGGGATTCTCCTCCGGTTTTGAGGATGTCTGTATGGACAGACCAAACTTTGCCCTGAAGTCAATCCGAATGGGTTTGTGAAAAGATGCCAATCTCTTGCCCACATCCTTCAACGCTGAAGAAGAGGAGATCTTACTGAAGGAGCTTAGATCCGCCAATGGATCCATCATATCAACGATCTCATCTATCTTTGTTCTCAAGCTGTCTGCTTGAATAATCATACTGGTATCAAACTTCTCCTGTGATGGTCTTTTGATTATAGAGTTAGGCGATACAAGGATTAAGTTTCTGAGCTTGGGTCTTATGGCAATTCCAATCCGTTTTGGGAGAATTCCTTTGGCTCTTAGGAAAAGATCGAGCAGGTAAATATGCCTCTTGTTTTGTTCAATGGGGGAGGGGATTGATGTTCCCCAAGAAAAGTGGACCACTATTTGTATTACCTTGCCAGTGCTTCATATTCAACAGGGGAACAGTAATTGATCCCCGAGTGTATCCGTTTCCTGTTGTAAAAATGGGTGATATAT